>Ga0157370_10002921_pt1 | contig 20353 bp, 15 predicted proteins | sample C35metaG_FD_113463 | JGI IMG/M metagenome (GOLD analysis project Ga0157370, IMG submission 113463) | Corn rhizosphere microbial communities from Kellogg Biological Station, Michigan, USA - C3-5 metaG | ecosystem: Host-associated > Plants > Roots > Rhizosphere > Soil | place: USA: Michigan...
CTTCACGCAGCAGTCGCATCGCCTTGGCCAGATAGTTGTCAACCGATTTCACCGAGATTCGGAGTTCGCGCGCGATCTCCTGATAGCTCCGCCCCTCGAACCATCGAAGTCCGATGACCTGCCGCAACCGCGTCGGGAGCAAGTCATAGGCGCGGCGGAGCGCTTCCTTCGCTTCGGCTCGTTCGAGCAGCGCGTCCGGCGAAAGCCCCGGTGTACCCATGCCCGGCGTCCAGCCTTCGGCAATTCCCCGCTCCGCTGATGCCCGTTCAACGCGTGCATGCGCCAGCGCGTCGAGCGCCGCGTTCCGCACCGCGGTATAGAGATAGCCCTCCAGCCGCAGATCGGCCGGGAGTGACTCGCGGTTGCGCCAGAGCTTGAGGAAGACATCCATGACGATGTCCTGGGCGACTGCCTCAGCATACACGATACGGCACGCGAACTGAATGAGCGGAGTCGCGAAGGCCCGAAAGGCTTCGGCAAAACCGCTTTCGTCGCCTCTCCTTATAGATGCCGCCGAAATGACAGGCAGAGCTCTATGCGAATCATCTTGAGTGCCTGAAGAGGCGCCTCGAGTGATCGAGCCCGCAGTGTCCGCGGTCACGAATATTCCCGCATTGCACGCCTCAGGCTTGCGGTCAGTTCAACGCCCCGAGCGATCGGCAACAGGTTCCTGTGCCAACGAGCGACCCCTTCCCGGCCTGGCATCTTGCCCAAGGTCATCCCACAGACAAGGACCGCCTCCCGGACTCAAACCGAGGGCTCGGTGAAACAACGCGGCAATCTCAACCTGGGTGGCGCATTGGCCCGGCTCATTGCAAATTCAACGAGCCTCGTAGTGGAGATCGAGAGTTGGCGGCATGTGAGATCAAGTTGCTCGTTCGGCGACGTGGGTTCGTAGTTCCTTCGATCAGCGCTCGGCATGGCGACCGAGCCACGGTCGCGCCGACGCTCCAGGGCTGATCGCGTACCCGCTCTTTCGGGGCGGAAATCTTCCTCAGTCAGACGCAGGGTATCCACAGTACCCCGCAAGCAACCAAAAAAAGCGGCCCGTTTGCGGATCCGCTTGCGTGAGTGCGTGAAGCTGTATCAGCAACGCAGTGGCAACCACATGAGCTACCCGGATTTGGCACGCAAGTCCGGCCTGAGCCCCGACACGATCAAGAAGATCTCCAATACCCGACGCCACTACAACGCGACGCTTCATACTATCGAACGGCTCTGTGTGGCACTGGAAGTGAACCTTACGGAACTCCTCGATTGGCGCCACGATTGAGTGCCACCTGTTCGCGCTACAGGCACGAACCTCCCTGGCAACCTAATATTGGTCGACGAGATTGACTCAGTGCTCTTGGTACCACCATGTTTCCGGCTTGTCCCAGACTGAACTCGAGGTGGACATTATTGTGATGGTCGGCATTAGCATGACTCGGCGTGCCCGAGTCGAGAAGGCGCGCACGCGGCGGTAGCAGTCGCACAAACGCTCCGGACGAGCGGCAGTTTAAGATACCGGGCGGTCCCGTATTGTCAATACGGCGGCCCGCGTGAAAAAACGTATCCGCATCCGTCTCCGGGAATGCCTGGATTCCTACGAACGGCGTACTGGTAGTCGACTCAGCTATCGTGAGCTCGCACGCCGAGCTGGAGTGAGCGAAGATACAATCGAGTCCATCGCGAGCCGAGCGTCTTACAATCCGACCCTGCGAACTCTTGAGCGCCTATGCAACGCGCTCGATGTGTCTCCGAATGAATTGCTGAGCTGGCGCGTGTAAGCGCTCTGTCATGTTCCGGCCAGTGTGGCGCGGCTTGGACGAGCCGACCCATCGGACTGTCGGGCGTCTGCGTATCGGATGGAGGTCATGGCGAGACGCCCCTTTCGCCAAGTTGAGGCCGCCTTCCAGACAAGTCCGACTTCTCTTGCTTCCCGCCAAGTGACTTTCTCGCGAACGCAGTAAGCGTGCGTCCACATCATCGCTGGAGGTATTGCTTGGTGGCAGTTGAATTCCTTCTGTCATACCTGATAACTCGTTCCGGAATCACGCGTCGTGATCCCAACCGTCGCTTGAATGCAATCGAGAATCTCATTGCACTTCAGGTCCAGCAATGGCGGCCGCTTGCGCCCATAGCTGCTCAGAGGGACCTCTACATGGCAGAAATCACTCGGGATGCCCTTCTCGAATGGGTCGTCGCAGGAGTGATAATTCCGGACACGCTAGCGCGTCGATTGGACGCCTACCGGTCTAACTCGGTAATTCTCGGAAGGGTAGGACCCGGATGGATTCGCCTCATCGTGGCGTGATGCAAGGAGGCACAATTCCGCGTGTGATCCATGGCATACACGGCCAAGTCCTACCACGAAGCCATCCATTGGCGCCGGAGATAATTAGGAAGGAGCGCGCAGAGCCAAAAGTACGCGCGCATTCACAGAAAGAATTGGCTTCACTCAGGCCGAGCGGGCGGAAGCCGAGCTCGTCGATGATCAGGAACGGCGAGTTGAAGTAGTGCTTGACGCGGAGCCGGCCGGGCGGGACCAACACATCGACGCGGAGCACATGCGTGAGGTGTTCGAGCACAAAGTGCGTGACAAAGCAGCCATTGTTGATGGCCTTGGCCCCGATTACCGAATCCAAATGACTCTTGTCGACGCCGGGCGGGCCGAAAACTTGGGCGTTCGTATTCGCGCGGAAGTAACCCCACGTCGCAAGCGTCTCGATCTGCCGCCGATCCGCGCGGCCGAAAGCTACAGTCGAAATCCTCGACCGTCACGCCACGTAGCGTCAAGCGCAACATTTTTAACCACGAGCTGGTGCCCTGCGGCCGGCGACGAACGCACCGCTGCTATTCTCCGGTGAACATCGTCGTACGCCGCACAGCATCGGTATTCAGCGACCTATTACCGAGTTCGATCGTAGTGTCCCTGCCGTTCAAGCTTCTCTCCTAGCGCGGCAAGGTCTTCCAACCCAGTACGAGGTACCGGCCACGCTCGAGATCGAAGCTTTTCGAGAACGAAGTGGTAAATGTCGACGAAGCCAAGCCGTCTGCTTCGCAGAAGTTGCGTGAGTAGGACTCGCGGGGTAACAACGCATACACCTGGCTGCGTGCGTTTGTGCGACTCCAAGTGCCGAATCAGCTTGTAATCGCACGTTACAAAGTACATTGCATCGGCCGACTCAGCGCACCGAATGTGCCACGCATCGAGCAGCTGGTTGGCCGCCTTCTTGGAGCCGTCCTTCACACCGACGGCGCCTTGAAGCTCGATGAAGCGCGGATCGCGCAGTGATCGAAGAAATTTGGCCTGGTGCTCCTCCATCGATGTGTGCCCGTCCGCGATGATTCTGCCCCACGGTTGCGGACCGGCGACCCAGGTAATTGGTGCACCAAAGAAGCGCCCGCGCGGACTGTCAGTGTTCGGAAGCCTCCCGAACTCGATCGCGCCGTCCAGATGCCAGAGTAGCTCGATCCGTTGCCGGAATGCAAGATGTGCGATGAAAGGCAGCAGAGCTGTATCGGCAGCCTGTTCTGTTCCTGGCCGCGGCACTTTGGAAACGATACGAAACTGCACCATCGGCACGGTGATCGAGGAGTCGCCAAACGCAATGGTCCGCTGACGTGTAAAGCCGCGGACAACGCGATCAGTGGCCAGCTTCAGAGTCGAGGTGTCCAGGAAGACGCGCGGGATGCTATGCACGGCGATCGCCTACAGCGGGAGACATGCTACGCGGCGTGAATGTCAGCACAAACTGTTGGATCTGGGTGAGGGAGTGCTGCTCCCCCTGCGCTCAGGCCGGCATGATCCGACATGCGACGTTCCTTGACGATCGAGCAGGTTGAGTGATGCTCCTTATTGGCGGTGGCTCCTTTTAGTCAGCGGGAAGTTGGAACGCGGGGTGATGGTCTTTCAATTGCTCCGCAATCGCGTGCTCGTTGCTGCGCGACCAAGATCTCAGAAGCCAAGGTGCGAGCGAACGAAATAATGGCGACAGCGAAGCTGTTCCGCTCCGCCAATTGCTCGTCAGCTTCAACGGCTCAGGGTACGGCCGCATCATTGACTCGTGAGCGACTCAGGTTGGCCGCACGACTCATGACTCGGAGGCTAGCGACGCTGTTATGGAATTCGACGAATCGGTGCGTTAGTGCCTGGTCGCGCAGCGTGATGAAGGTTGATCCATGCTCGAACCCATCGTACATGACGGTATGAACATCGATGCCCTCGCGCCTAATAAACTCATCGACGATCGTGCGGAATGGCCACGGCTCATCGTGATCGACATGCGCGGTTTCGCGAGAGAACAGTTCGCCAGTCACGGGGCAGCGCAAAAGACCCTCCCGTCCCGCGCGGTCGAACGTCTTATCACAGTACGCCTGGGTCACATCCTTAACTGCCAACCGACACGCGTTGCGGAATTCCGCGAGAGCGGGGGTGGCCCCCAGACACTCCGTCCAGCTGATGTCGATGAACTCGTCGCCATCGTATCGCTTGATCCAGAACTCCTTATTCGTCGGATTCCGCGCCGCTACGCGCACCACAATCGTCTCGATACCGGGACCGGTTTTGCTCTCGGCGCGGGGGTGGTAGGCGAAGAGATCGCGCATGAACCCGAAACCTCTGCCCGTAAGCGGCTCCCCCACCGGGGACCGCGCCGCGATGCAGCGCACATTCTCCTTGATGCGCGCCTTCACCGCGTAAGTCTCGCCAGCCAGATGGAACTCCTGCTTCGCCAAAGCTCTCTTCCGATAAAGGATCAAAGCCGACTAACACGTGAATACTTGGGGCGCCCGATCAGCCATTCTCGAGACCCGCAAAAAAAGCCGCCGCATCTCTCGTCCAGACCAGCTCCGCAAGGACCGCGGAACGTGTTGCCGCACCTGGTACCGGCGCTGCTTCCGATAAGTTTCACTCAAGGGAGCAAGGCAATTACCAAGCTGCGTTTGAATTTTGCAAGAGGCTGTTCACCGCAGCATTAGCGACAGATAAAGGGGCCGAGCGCTAGCCAGCCGGGCGCCCCTTAGTGCTGGTCTCAATGAAAGTCGCTCTTGCAGTGAGCGATGTCAGCCGCTCGGCATCCACCGTTCAAGATTAGCCCCCTCCGCTGACCGCGTACTGCGTTACCCTTACAATATGGGCAGCTCGCATCGGTAGGATCGGTCACTACATTAAGAAAGAATCCCGAATGGCCCCCTGTACTGCCAGTGAGTTCTAGGATTATGGACGCCGCGGAAGCACCCAATGCTTCTTCTATATTTTTTGTTTCAGCAAGAACGCGGGCTTGTAGGAGCAGCGGTCCCCACAGACCCTCCCAGGTCGCCACCATGCGATGCCTCTCTATTGCGACAGGACAGAATTCACGCCTTGTAAGCGTTTCAATCACTGACCGGCGATACGGGGGGTTGGCACGGCTCAACACCGAGAAGCGCAGTGTCCGGCTTATGGGCTCGCGCCGCTAATGGTCCTTCTGCAGACTCGGTTTCTCAGTCTTTGCCAGCTTGATCACCTCTGCGGCATACTGCCGCTACTGGAGAGGTAACTGGTGCTCGCACTTCTCGGAACTCATGCGAGGCTTCGGTCGTGGTCACGCCGAGGGCCGCTCCAGTATTTTTAATACTTTGCGCACCGTTCGATCGAGGTTTTGCTCAATCTGATGCTCCCAGATTCGCACGACTTGCCACCCAGCTGCTGCGAGCTGCGCATTTACGCGGCGATCGCGAGCGACGTTTCCCGCCATCTTCAACTGCCAAAATTGTCGATTGGTCGCCGGGAGCGTACCATGCCTCGGGCACCCATGCCAGAAGCAACCGTCGACGAAGACCGCGATTCGAGTGCGCGTGAAGACGAAATCCGGCCGCCCCGGAATTTTGGGATGGAGGCGGTAACGGAAACCGCGAATCCAAATTGCTCGGCGTAGTACGATTTCCGGCTCTGTACTCTTCGTTCGGACACGAGCCATCTGCTCGCTCTTCGTCAGTGGCTTGTGGCCTGTCTTCGTGCGTCGATAAATACTCTTGCTTCTCACGTCTTTGGCGCTGTGGGTTGCGTGATTTTGCTTAGCGCATTCATCATCGACGCGGACCGACCGACTGCCGACCCATCCGGCGAGGCCTGCCAGGTCTTCACTGCGGTGAGGAAATCCTCGTCCCCGATCGCCTGCGTCACAAGGTCCGGGTCATAATCGACTTGGATGAGTAAGGGAAATCGCACCGCCTGACCACTGACAATTCCCTGGCCAGGTCCGAAGCCCGGAAGCAATCGACTATCCGCCTTAGTGAGGTTCTCCATCACCTTTTCAACAAACGCTTGGTCGCGCGGATTTACCAGTCTAAAAATCAGGAACGTATTGCACTGCGAGAGCGTGGTTTCATCCAACCTGCTCGGCCGTTGGCTGATCAACAGAAGGCCCGTACCGAACTTTCGGCCTTCAGTAATGATCTTTCGGATTACATCCACGGATGGTGTACCTGATTGGCCTTCGGCCCCCGACGGGATGAAGTTGTGAGCTTCCTCAATGACGCTCAGGAATGGAGGGATTCGATTGCTCATCGACGCACGATGCTCAAACAAATGCTTCAGCACCACAGAGACAATCGTCGATTGAGTGAGGTGATCGTACCCGCCGAGGTATAGGATGCTTGCCTGTCCCGGACTAACGAGTTTATCGGGTTCTGTAGCCGGATCCGGCATTGGCTCAAACTTGAGCCCACTTAACACGGAGCGGTCGCGCAGACGCCGATTTGACGTTTCCATTGCAGCCAAGTACGACTGAACAATCTTGAGCCCACGTCTGACGGCAGGGATCGTTCCTGCGTGCCGCCCCTGCACGTTGGCGAGTTGCTGGAGTAATCTGTCGATGAAGACTGTGACACTAATCCCTGCCGAGTCGAGGCTTACGCGCTCCAAGGCGTTGTGGTACTCCTCTCTCTGTGGCTCGCTAAAGCCTTGGGTCATCTGGGCAACCAGGTAGCCTATCAGGTCCCGATTCTCTTCCTTCACGGAAAGGTGCGGGAAGAAGAGTTTGATCTTGTTCTTCGGGAAAAGATCTTGACGACTCCAGAGGCCCAAATAGTCGCCGTGCGGGTCCATGATAATAAGTGGGTATTGCGCATCCAGGAGCTCGCGGATGACCCTCCTGGCCGCAACTGTCTTTCCTCCGCCCGTCATCGCCAAGATCGCCATGTGGCGAGCAACGACAGCGTTGGTCTTTATATCCACCTCGACGTCATTGCGCCCGATCAAGCGTCCAAGGTGGAGTCTGTGCGTCTTTTCATCGCCGGTAAGCACCGTCTTCACTGCGGCCGGCGGAGGCAATAGCACCGACTCACCGGGGCTTACGGGATAACTAAGCGGCAGCAGTGTCTTGATCTCGTCAGTCGCCGTGCGACCTAGTACTAGTACCTTTCCTTCGATCTGATCTCGCGAGTACGAGAGAACCGTGTCCAACAATCCCACCTGCTCGTCCGCGAGCTCTTGGCCAGCTTCTGCGGGTAAGAAGGGGTTAAAGCGCGAGAGCTCAACAATCCGACCCCAGACCAAAACCTTCTGCCGAGTGTCGTCGCCGCCCGACGGCACATCCATCTGCACGATCACCAGATCTCCGAGCTTGGCGGCGAAGCTACGAAGAACGAAACGGAATTCTTGCGGAGACGTGTTTCCCACGACGGTGCCAATATGGCGTCCCAGGGGCGTAGACATGCATCGACTCCTTGGGGTTAGGCCTGCGGGCGATAGAAGAAGTCGCGAGGCGTATGGGCAAGGAACTGTCGAACCTGAGCAACAATTTTTGGATCACCCGTGTTCAATGCTCGCCGCAGCACATCCGCTGTGATGCGTGCTGACACGCCACGCGAGAGCCAACCCGGGACCTTTGCGTACTTGTCAACTATGTCCAGACCAACAGGGAACGCGTACCGCGGAAGAAGGCGAGAGGTATGGTACAGAAGGCGCAGCAGCTTCTCCTTATTTACGAAGGCCGCTGGATTCATCTCCACTCGATACGGAAAGCTGGTCGCTGAGGTCTTGACAACCGTCGCGTACGGATTGGGGTACTGACGGACGACCTCCGCCCAGTGAGGAACCGCACGCCGCTCGGGGTTCTTGGCTATAAGCATCGGCTCGAGGTACTCGCCTTCCTCCAGCACGCAGCCGAATAGAAAGTCATCCGAGATATCGTACTGCTCGAGAATCCTTTCGATCTGCGCAGCGTGTCCCTCTGTCATTCGACGCTCGGCGACAAGTTGACTGAGTACGCCTCGAGCAATCCACTTGCCTGCCGTTCGCTCAATCACTCCTGCTATCGGGGTTTCGATATCGAAAATCGACTTCATCAGGAAACCGTATATCGCCATGAACTGATTCCAGAGCGATACGCCTCTTGGAGATTTCGGCAGGCCGGAAAGAGTCCGTTCGACCGTCGCTTGGTCAATCCCGTAGTTTCCCAGAAAGGAATCGTCCAGCAGCGGAAGGAAGTTCGGCTCACCTTCGTTGTACACGGCGAACTGGTTGACGAGAGGACCGTGAAGGAACAGGAAGGAGGTATCACTGCGGCGAGCTACATATCTCAACGCAGTCAGTGGCTCGAGAACGTATCGTGAGGCCTCCTGCAGACGCTTCGGAACCGGGCGCTCGTCGTAACCCTCAACGCGCCGGATCAAGTCACCGATGACGTACGGAGCAAGTTCCCAATCTTCCCGTTCCTTCAGATCGACTTCCCCTGGAATGACCGAGTACACTCCTACCCGCAGTGCAAGCGGCTCAACAGACGGAAGCCCTGCGATCGTGGCCATGCCCCCGTCAATAAACGCGATGCGCTCGCCCAGAACATCGCTCCACAATTTGGCGTGCTCACGCTCGATCTTGTGGATTCGCTGTGACCCAACCGAAGTGTCCGTTAGGAGAAATCGCAGTTGTTCGGCGGTAGTTCTTAGTATGAGCGGGAAATCGATGTTGTCCCTGCTCGAGAGGGATAATACGTGAGCAAACAGTGGGACAAGAATGTGCGGCGAACTGAGAAATTGTGTGACGTTCTCGCCGAACAATTCCGCGTCCCCGCCCGCAACCAATTCATATAATGCTGTATAGATGAGTTCCGCCTCGACGACCGTAACTGTTGTCGGCGGTAGATCAAATGCGTTCGGCCGCAATGGCGGGTCGAGCGTTGCCATCGCATCCCACAGCTCGATTGGGGAAGGGGTCACGATACACCGGATCTTCCCCCGTGACCCTTGGAAGAAAAGCAGCAATGTGTCTTGGCTGACAGGCAACGTCTTCACGTAGTTGCAAAGAGCTTCTGATCGGACGAAGAAATTATTCTTGATATCGGAAACCGACGTTTCCTCCATGCAGAGACGTTTCGACGAATCCCGAAAGCGTATGTACAGCCGAGAGCCTTCTCCGAGATCGCCTGCATGGCTGCCGAGCAAAAGGAGGTTCTGCTGCAGCCTCTTCACCGGGTCAGCTGAGCTAAGCAACCAACCACGACTAATCGCGATTGCGAAGTGTCGATCCATTGCACCGTCCAGGTTCGGCCGTGCCAACGCTTCGGACCAACATGCGTCGTTAGTGCGCTTCCCGAAAGACCCGTCACGGCACTCGCCCGCCCGCATTGGCTGTTCCCGCCTCGGCCAGGAGTTACTCGAGTGTCCATCGCACGCACTTCGCCCTTGGCCCAGTTTCGCACGAGCGCGCGATCACGCAATCGCTGCCGGAGACGATTGCGCATCATCGCGCGCCCGCAGATCAATGGACTTCCGAACCGAGGCATAGAGAGAGGTGGCATAGTCAGGCTTGCGGGAGAGGATTTGTTGTGTAACGCGGCATCGGCGCACGGTGTGATGCACCTGTTTTGCGCGTTATGTTTCTAGACTATTGGCCGTCAGGTGAAGGGCTATCCAATCGTGCCGCAACCTGTCACGCCTTCTCCATGTCCTTATGTCCTTCGCTGATGTGCGGGACCTTCTCGCTAGACTTCGACTCGATCATCCAACTTGGCCAGTCCGGTGCAATGACAGCATCGGATATCGCCGCACTGGCGATTCGACTCGCTGACAGTGGGCGGCGGCTGACGTGGGAGTCGGGACTGCCGCTGGTTGACTTGGCGTCCACAGGGGGCCCGGGCTCTCTTTCCACGCTTCTGACGCCACTGGAACTCCGCCGTCTCGGCTGCCGTGTGGTCAAGCTCAGCGTTCCGGGGCGACCCGCCGGTGCCATCGACGTGCTTGGCACCATTCCAGGATACGCCACGCGGCTTGACGTATCCGACGTCAAGCGCGTCTTAGGGCGTTGCGGCTACGTCCACTTTCTCGCTGACGAGGAGTTCGCTCCCATGGATGCCGCTCTCTTCGCGTACCGACGTGAGCACGGCGCGATCGCGGTGCCCGCCTTGGCTGCCGCCAGCCTCCTGTCGAAGAAGCTCGCGGTCGGCGTGCAAGTGGTTGGGCTGGACGTCCGTGTTGGGGCCCATGGGAACTTCGGCGACACGATGGACGAAGCGCGCGAGAACGCGCGGCTCTTTTGCGGAGCGGCGCGCCTCGTAGGCGTCGATGCAACGGCGTTCCTGTTCGAGGCAGGTGGCGCGGAGCAACCTTGGATCGGCCGCGGCGAGGCACTGGCAGCCATGGAGCAGGTTTTGAGCGGCTCGGCGGATGGCAAGCTCGGAGCTCATGCGACCCGATGCTTCTCGATGGCACAGGAGGTTGCTCGAGTGGCCGGCATACTTACCATGCCTGATGGAGGGGAGGGACGGCCTGCGATTCTCGAAGCGCACCTTGAGGCCCAAGGGTCTTCCCTGAGCGCTTTCCGGGAACGTGTCGCCTCGGTTACGGCTGCGCCTCATCAGCCAGTTCTCGCTGAGACGGACGGCGCGATGTCCGTGGATCTCGCGATACTCCGCGACGTGTTGACCGGTATGCAACGGGAAGTCGAGGCGCGAGCGACAGAGCGGGGGCGTTTCGCCGACCCTGCTGGCCTTGTCATGCGGGCATCGCATGGTAATTTCGTGCGAGGCGGCGACGTGCTCGCGGAGGTTCGTGTTGCAGTTGGTCTAAGCCCCGAGTGGCGTCGGCGAATCACAACCGCCTTCGGGGTCCACCCAGGGACGATCCGCATGCCCTCCGACATTCCGATGGAGACGATTCGTGCGTAGCATCGGTTGCTTCTGGTGTCCAAGGCACGACTACGCGAAGCACGAACTTCACGATCCGTGCCCATCGTGCGGGCGACGATTCGACGCGCCTCTGACGCAGAGGCCTGCGCAGATCGGCCAGTTCACAGTCTTGGAGCCGATTGCCCGCGGCTTTTACGGAGCCACATATCGCGCCGAGCAGACCTCACTCCGGCGGATTGTCGTGCTCAAAGTCGTCCCGGTCGGGGTCTACCGCTTCCACAACAAAGACTGGCAAGTCGAGTGTGAGTTGCACAGCGACGTCGCCAGTAACAATCCGTTCGTCGCCGATATTACGGATCAGTTCAACGCAGACGTGGAGTTCGGTGCAGATACACTTTGCTGCCACGTCGCTGTCCTCGCGAACCTTCCAGGGCCGACCCTCGAACAGGTCCTGCTGGCGCCTGCGGAGCACCGGTTGACATCGCGCATGGCCGCGCAAATCGCCGCAGATCTCTTCGAGATCATGGCATCACTGGCAGCGCGTCAGCGCTTCCACAACGACCTGCACGCAGAGAACGTAATCGTCCACCAGCTTGGCTCTAAAGAGAAGCGGTCGACAGAGACCTTTGACCCTCTGATGATTGCGATGGCCATTGACCTCGGGTCAATGAGCGCAGAGAGCCGAAGTGGCGAGGGAGAGCGCATCAACGACCAACACCAGATTGCGCGCCACTTGGCCCGCCTGGCCGACGGCATCCGCACAAGCAGGACGGCGATGAGCGATATCGACTTCCGAATCGCTGAGACACTGCGGGGGCTAGCCGAGCACCTGTCCCCCACGGCCGGTGCGCAACGCGTGATGTCGGCCGACGACGCCAAGAAGCGGCTCCGCACCGCCATGCAAACCGTCGACGAGCCGTGGCGTGAACCGCTTACTCTCAAGCGCCTCGGTGATGCGCAGAATGCACAGGTGTTAGAGTCCTGGCACGTGCCGGAGCTGTGGCTCGACCCGGACAACCGGTGGTTTGCACGCACCACAGGCCGCGGCCCTCAGGTCATAACGGGAATGCGTGGCTGCGGCAAGACGATGCTCTTACGCGCACTTCACTTCCACGCAAGGGCACGGAAGATCGGCATGGAGAATCCCGAGGGCGTCGTCCAACGACTCAAGACCGACGGTTTCGTCGGCCTATTTGCCTCGGGACAAAAACTCCTCAACCCGAAAGATGCGGGCAGCTCGCATTCAGAGATTAACGCGCCCTTCCAGCGCCTCTATATCGCGTACCTCCGCGACGCGATCCAAGTGCTTCGGCACCTAGAGTCGCTCGACGAGACGGCGCTCAACGAGCCGGCCGAGCGCGTCCTCCTCGATGCGCTCCAAGTGCTCGATGTGGAGCCGGTGCACGCGAGCACTCCGCACCAGCTAGACCACGCGCTCGCCGAGATCCAATTCGGGCTGGTCGACCGAACGGGCACCTGCCAATTAAGAACGTCACCATCAGAGGCCTTTGGGCATCTGGCGAGAGTGCTCCGCGCCGCGTCTCCGGTTTTCGCGGATGCGTACGTGCTGTTCCTGCTTGACGATGTGTCGTCGCGATACCTGCCGATCCAAACGGTGCGCGAGGTAATCTCGAGCTTGATCTTCCAGCAGCCCGTCTGCGCATTTCGCATCACGACAGAGGCGCAGGCGCTCCAGCGTGCGCTGCGGTCGCCTGGTGGAATTGCACCTGCCGATCCAACCCGCGACTACGAGGAGGTTGACCTTGGCAACGAGGTTTTTCGGATCCTGCAAGAAGGGTCGCCGAAGGCCAGGGTCGACTTCATCAGTGACATTCTCTCCCGCCGCGCAAAGCAGCTGCACGACGAGTGGTCAGGCTTGGCGCCTCGCGACGTGCTGGGAGAGGTCAAGCTGTCGGATATCGCGCGCGAGATCGTCAATTCATCGGCGACTTCGAACAAGAGGAAGGAGGTTTACCGGGGGATCCGCGCCCTACTCGCCGTTTGCGTCGGCGACATCGGCGACGTGGTCAAGCTATACGAGAAGATCATCCAGCAGGGCGACCCTCAATGCCTCCCTGTGCCAGCGAAGATACAGACGAACTGCTTCCTAGAGCACTCGGCGGGTCTCATGCACGTAATCAATCGGCGGCAGCAGCAGCACAAGGATCTGGCGGTCGCATTTGCACAAGCGGCCAGTGAGCTTATGCACCGCTCAGCCAAAGTAGGGGAGGAAAGCCGACCCGGGCTTCGCCAATACACCAAACTTTACGTCCGCGTCGATCCCGGCGACGAGAAGGCGCGCGAGCGCATCTTCGAGCTGCTTGACGCAGGCGTGTTCGTCTACGACGGCGGTGCACCGCGCACGAAGACGCGCGATGACGACCCCGTACTGCAATTCAAGCTCTCGTACCGCAAGATGCTCGGCCTCCATAGCTACATCGGCTTGTCGCACCGGGACCGCTTCGAACTCTCGGGCAAGAAGCTTCGAAAGTTCCTCTTCGACCCGGCGATCGCAAAGGCAATCCTGCTCGAGAGCGAAGCTGGCAAACAAGTGGACGCACCACCGGACGAGGAGGAGTCCGTGGAGGCTCCGGTGTCGACATTTCAGGCCGCAGCTCAACATGCTACGACGCGGCCGGCCGCGCGGCGCGCTGATTCAGCACAGCTTAGCCTTCTGGAAGGCGCGGCGGAGACAGCGACAGTCGTGCCAGCTCGCGAGCCAGCGTCCTCCGTCGGTTCTCTCGCTCCTACCGTCGCGATTCGCGCCACCACGCACTCTCTCGAGGAATGGACCGGAAGTGAGACCGACGCAGTCGTCCTCGCACTCGGGTTTGAAGAACGCGCATTGGAATCAGTCAAGCGAGTGCTCGCCGTAATGCGCCCACATCGCATCATCACGGTCCGATACACACCCGACAATCAAGGGCACGACATAGACAACTTCGTCCGCGCGCACGGGGCGGAAGTCAACGAGGTCTCGTCACGCGACGAACTTCGGGCTGTGTGTGCGACCCTGTCGCCGACCACGGTCATCGATTCGACGGGCCTGTCGAAGATGTATCTGTTCTGTGCAGTGCGCGAACTACTCAACCACGGGTGCGCTGTGCGCATCGTCCACACTCTTGCGCAGCAGCACTACCCACGGAACAAAGACCTTGAGCGAATCGGTGTTGTGGCGAACGAGAGGATCAGTGGTGAGATCTTCTCGCGGCTTGAGGAGTTGCTGACTGGAGAAGAGGCACCTTACTCACTCCAGCAAGTGCACGTCGAGCAGGCCACTCCGGAACGTGCGAGGGCGTTGCTCGCCTCCGCATCGCCGAAGAATGACCGGCTGTTCCACTTGCTGGACGAACGAACGTATGAGGCAGTCCGCATCCTCGTTCCATGCCCGACATCGCCTCGTCGGCGTTTCGCACGGGCGGCAGCGGAACTCGCAGTAAGTATTTCCGGCGCTAATACACAGCTCGTGGAGGCTGACACCAACGATCTAGATGACGCGCTACAAAAGTGCGTGAACCTATACCGCGAATTGTACTTCGACCTTGGAATGAACGTTGAGCTGGGGCTCACCGGCTCCAAAATGCACGCGGTCGCGTGTGCCGCACTCGCCGCAGCTGCGCGCGTTTCGTACGCTTGGTACGTCGAGCCAACGCGTTTTGACTGGCAGCGGTTTACAGAGGGAGTCGGCGATACACAGTGCTTCCGCCTCGAGTGGAACGTCGGCAGGGAGCCACGCAGGCCCTGAGGACCAGGACATTCTCGAACGCGGCGAGTCACCGCCGTCATCCGGCCGTCGGCTTGTCGTAGCCCGAACGTGCACCCGCGAGCATGCAACGGCGCACGCTCACACGATTCTCGGGGGGATTGCAACCCGCGCCTGCGAGCCTTCGAGGCGTGTTAGCTTGCGATTCAGTCTGTGTTTCGATTACGCGCGCCTTCCGATGGGCGCCGCGGCGGGATGGCGCGCGCGTGCAAAGCCGCGACCGCCTGGAAGTCCCGTTGAGCGCCGCATCCAAAAGCGCGCTTGTGTAATGCGTCACACTCTCAGGCAGCAAGGCGACGAGCGCTAGACCTCCCAGCGCGCACAGCTTCGCGCCGCATCTCGCGCTGTCTCCGCTGGGGCCTATCGGCACTCGTCGCGCAACACCTGGTCTTGGCGCCAAGCGCAGTTGTTCCTCGACGTCTCAACCCCCGTCGTGTGATACCTGCCGTTGCGCTGCTGACGCGATCCGATGAAGCATCTGTAGAGCATGTCGTACTCCGACGCCGAGCAACCAGACCCTCCCTCAAGGCCTTCGCTACGGCCAGCGCCAGTGGCGGTGGCACTGCATTGCCGATCTGGCGATCAATGCACCGTCCGTAGAAGCGATAGCCCAGCGGGAATCCCTGCAAGGTAGCCGCCTCTCGACCCGACAGTGCGCGCGTCTGCGTCGGATGGACAAACCGCCCTTTCGACGGGTTCGTGCATCCGGTTGTTATGGTGTTCGATGGCGAGTTCCAGGCGAGGCGGCTGTACGTGTCGGCGTGCCCCGTATGCCTTCGATGGCACGGGAGGAGGTAGCGCCTCGGGACTTGACTGCGACTCCCGCCGTCACGAGGTACGCGACGGAGGAATCGGCAGACCTTCTCGCCAGTTGCTGCGGCTTTGTGGTTAGGCAAGAGTCCGCGGCGCTCATTCGAGCCGCCCGGCGACAGGGGCGGGAAGATCCCGGTGCCTATAGCACCGCGTACGGTTACCCAAGGGCGCCTTTGTCGCCGATGCACGTACTTACTGTCGGGCGCGCCGTGCGTTGGCACCGCGACACGAGCCTTATAACCGCGCCTTGCGGCTACGATGATTACGCGCCGCCGGAATTGCGGGACTCCGAAGTCGGCGGCCTCAAGGACCTGCTCCGAAACCGAGTAACCACGCCGACGGAACCCTAGCAAGAGCTTTGCATGAAACGCCCGGCCGTGCTTCGTGTCAAGCATTCCAGAAACGTTTTCGAAGACGGCGAAGCGCGGCCGGAACTCGGTAACAAAGCGCAGATATCGCAGCACCAGTCGGTTACGCGGGTCGTCGGCCCCCGACGCGTTACGTAGCCGCGTAAAGCCCTGGCACGGTGGGCACCCAGCCAGCACGTCGAGCTCCCCACATCTGAGGTGAAGTGCCCGGCGAAGCTTCCGCGGGGACAGCTTCGTAATATCCTGCTTAGTAACCTCGACACCCAGGTTCTGGAAATATGTCTCCGCCGCGTGCCGATCGTCGTCCACAGCTGCGAGGATTGTGAATCCGGCGTCGAGGAACCCCAAGCCGGTGCCGCCAGCCCCACCGAAGAGATCGACCACAGTAAAGCTGTCAGCGTCGAGCATCGCCAAAGGAGTCAGAGGGTTGGCGCCGCGGACAACGAAGTTGGATTTGCGACTAATCGGGACGAGCTGGACTGAACAACCGAGGCAGAAAGCGTGTGCCGCCAAATCAGCCAGCGGACTCTGTTTCGCTTAGTCTGGGAGGCAGCGCGGCGGCATGAATACGGCACTTCCTGTGCAAGTACATGCGAATTCAGTTCAATGGGCCGCTGCCAGACTGTCAGCAACTTCTGGACTTCCTACTCAACCTCACTAAACGCCCTGGCCATCTCCTCACCCAGGGGAACGTGGATCGGTGGAGGAACTAACTCCGCTGAGAACTCTTGCCGCGTCTGCGCGCACAACATTCGAAAGTCGCAGGTCTCGCATTTCGCATGGTGCGGTCGCATCGGGAAATCCCCCGCAATGATTCGCCCTACTGACCATTCCACGTTTTGAACGGCGGCTCTCAGCGCGTCATCGTCGATGGGAACGTCAACCCTGAGATTGTCCTTCAAGAAATGGACGGCGCCCGTACGTGTGTTCTCACCGAGGACTTGGCGCGCACCCAAAGCGTACAACTGTACCTGGAGCGCGAGCTCAGTCCAATCCAGGTCCTGACTACTTTCTGGTTCTGTTCCGCCCTGTATGGATTTGAAATCAATGACCTTGGCGTCGACTACCTCGCCGGCTTCGTTTTCTCGAATCAGGAGGTCGATTGACCCTGAAATGACTGTGCGGTCTAACGGAACTTCGAACCTCGCCTCGACCTGGCGTTCGTGCGCGAAATCTTTGCCGAAGCTTTCGGCATACGTGCCCACGATTTCCGCAGCGCGAGCGCGAGCGTTCTCGTAAGGTCCTGGCCTGTTAACCGGATCCCGACTTGGTGCCACGTGCTTGAGATGGAAAACCTCTTTTGCTATCTGCTCCGCCTGTTCACGAGTTGGCGCAAACTCGCTATGTGTTTGATGCAGCTTGCCGATGCTGGTATGGACCGTTTGGCCAAACCCGAAGAGCTCAGGGATCGGAGGACTGAACCCGTACCGTTTGCGAAACTGATAGTTCTTCGGACACATCAGGTAGTACCTGATTTCCGAAAAGGACGTCGGAAGCTCGCTGTCTTCGATTCGACGTCGTTGGATGGCAGATCGTAGACCGCTCGGAAGCTTTCCCGTTGTGTCAATCTCTGGGTGCGTTAGGCGCAGGGCGAACTGCGATAACTTTCGCCTCTTCCGACCACTAGGGAGCAGCTCCGCTCCCGATACATATAAGTAGCGCTCTGCTCGTGTGGCAGCTGTGTAAAACAACCGCGCCTCGCCAGCGGCTGTAGTCTCATACGCCCCGCGGGCGATAGCCTGCCGAACGACAGGCAAGGGAAGCCAACCTTCATACCGAGTCCTATCGACAGGAAATCGTCCTTGTTCTGCGTCCACAACAAACACCACAGGGAATTCCAACCCCTTTGCTTTGTGAACCGTTGTAACCGTTACAGCGTCAGGTCGAACGACCAGGTCGTCAGTGGACGTGTCGTAACCCGACTCTGCCATATTTTCGAGAAAATTTAGAATGTCACCAAATCGCTGCGCCGAGTCTATGCTCAGATACACCGCCTCCACGTCCTGCATGATGCGACTGAACAGTGCCAGATCACGCATGACAACGTCTGAAAAACCTGCTGTCTGGATCCCAAAAGACTGGAGCAGCTCATGGACCAGCTCTTGTGGGAAGACCCGTCGCCGCGTATTTGTGCTCGGAGCGAGGATTTCGCGTCCCCACTGCGAAAGTACTTGGGCATAGCGATCAAAATCAGGACTCGGAAACGCGGGCGCGATTATAGTATCGTATACCACCTCGGCGTCTTCTCGTGCTGGCGAACCCCCACGAAGCAGCGCGAATGAAGCAACCAAGGCTCTTACTTGCGGCCTCTCGAACGGGCCGCCGCCCGCCTCAAGGCTGTAGGGAATGCCTCGATTGTGCAGCGACTGCGTAAAGGCCGCGTGACGAGGTTGGCCGCTTTGCTCGTTTGAACGCGTGGATCGCATGAGAATGGCTACGTCCGCCGGAGTCAGGCCGCGTACTGTGCCGTCACGCTCGATATACGCGGTGCCCACCAGGGCATTCACCCGTTCGGCGACCCAATTAGCTTCGTCCGGTCGCGTCGCAAACCATACGCGCTGAAAATCTCGAGGGCCTTGAGGATTAGTAGCAGTTGGATGTTTTGCCAGTCTCGCCGCGCCAAGTTCAGCAGCCGCAAAAGCGTCCGCTGCAGCGACTATGGCTTCAGTACTTCGATAGTTGTGGGTGAGGTCGTGACGTGCCGCTCCGTAACGACGCTGGAAAGTAAGGATGTTGCTGATGTCAGCGCCGCGCCATGCGTAAATGGCTTGATCGTCATCCCCAACAACGAATAGCGAAGCACCTCGGTAATGCAGCCCGCGAATCAGAGCTTCTTGCGCGGGGTTTACGTCCTGGTATTCGTCGACCAACAGGTGTCGAAGGCCACAAATCGTCTCGCTCCGCGCTACTCGGCCGTCCGCCAGTGCTTCGACAGTCCGGCGAATCATAAGAGAGAAATCGATGAACTGCGCGGCACGCATTCGGTCTTCGACGCCGCGTAATACCGCCCCCAGTTGCGCATCTTGGCTCTCAACGTCGGCCAGATTGAGCAGCTCATCGTTCAAGACTTGCCAAGCTCTCGCCACCTCCTTTATGGTTTCAAAATACCGCGCTCCTCTTTCCTTGCGAAGATTCTGCAGCCCGATTTCCGGGTAGCGCGACATTAGGAACAACAGGATCCTGTTTTCGTCAAGGACATCGAACTGCCGGTATTGAGCATCGATCTGACCTAGTACAGTGTGACAGAATGCGTGAATAGTTCCGATATACATGGCTCCCAAGGTGGCCGGATCCAGCCCGGAAGCCTGGAGGGCATCGGCGACCCGCCGTTTGATCGTATCCGCAGCCTTATCGGTGAAAGTAAAGGCGACAATGGAATTTGGTGCCACGGCCTGAGCTGCGACCAAATAGGCGATTCGATATGCCAAGGTTCGTGACTTACCAGAACCCGCGCATGCGACGCTAAGTACTTCGTTTGAAACGTTGCATGCAGCGGCCGTCTGGTTAGCGTCCAGACGCTCGCGAAGGAGAGCCTCAATGTCCCGGCTCAAACAGACCCCTTGTTGCAGGCAGACATCAGTTCGCGTTTCAGCTCTTTAGCGTGCCGACGAATGAACTCCGGCGGGAGTGCGTTACCAATCATTTGCGCAAGAGAGTACTTGCTTCCATCCAACGGGAAGCGGCATGTAACCGGGAAACTTCGGAGCGAGGGCCCCTCTCTCAAAGCGATCGCTCGATATTGCGAGGAACGCAGGAAACGACTCTTTGAAGGATCGACACACTCGCTGATGCTGGTCGGCGAGACTGCATTCTAGGCCATGCGACCGTATAAGTCGCTGAAGCCATCGATGACGCGGTGGTAAGCAACTTACCTCTCCTTAGCAACAGGCTTATCTACTGACTCGCGGTCCGTCCCCCCTCACCCACACTCACTAAACCCGCACACGTGACACTTCACGCACCCCTCCGCATACTCCAGCTGTGATCCGCAATCGGGACACGTCCCCATGAACGCTGCCCCGTCGTTCACCGAATCAAAGCTCATCTGCGTCTGCATTTGCCCGTGACCGCTCCCGCTCTGCCCTGCGTCGACTGCGGGCCCCGCCGTAATCTGCTCCCGCTTCGGCACGCCGCCCGTCCCCGCTGACGGATCCGCGATCAGCTCCTGCTGCACTCCCTGCTTGTCCCGCCACCACTGCTCGATCGCGATACCGATAGCATCGGGCACTGACAGCACCTTGTTCGGACCCAGCCCGATGGGCCGGTCGCTCGCGATGCCGCGGAGCTGCTTGTGCACCTCCATGATGGGAATGCCGCTC
>Ga0157370_10002924_pt1 | contig 20338 bp, 20 predicted proteins | sample C35metaG_FD_113463 | JGI IMG/M metagenome (GOLD analysis project Ga0157370, IMG submission 113463) | Corn rhizosphere microbial communities from Kellogg Biological Station, Michigan, USA - C3-5 metaG | ecosystem: Host-associated > Plants > Roots > Rhizosphere > Soil | place: USA: Michigan...
ACGCTTACTTTGAGGTCGGTATAAAATATTTTTCAGAAAATAACATATTTCTTTTTGTTATATAGCTTCTAATAGAAAACGGATGTTAGTCTAAATCAATATCTTAAGAAGCCTTAATATACAATTTTACTGATTTATAGGTTCTTATAAAAAGAAGCCGAAAACTTACGTACAATAAATTTTCAAATAAAACGTCATATCATTTCCTCCATGGTCGGTGTCCCACCGAACATTCATTCCCATTGATACACTTCCTCCATGGTCGGTGTCCTCACCGAACATTCATTTTCATTCGTACACGTTAGGATACTTCAGGTTTGGTTTGAAAGAGAGGCGCTTTCTCCCGGTCAGGATGCTTGTCTTTGGCAGCCTGAACGATGAGGGTTGAAATAACTTTATTCCGGCTGCTCCATCATCAATTGATTGATCAACCTGGCTACTTTGCCGGGATCTCCTTTTTGGATTAAATAATATTGCCCAAAGTTGCCTTCCCTCCAGGCGTTGCTGCCGTCAGCTTTCAATTGTATTTTTCCGGGACATAATTTAAAAAACGGCTTAACGCCTTCAACGGCTACCAGCACCGCCGTTTCATCCCAACTCATGCGGCCGGCAGAATCCTGAACATTCTGAGGTATTGAAATTCTGAATACGTCTTTGACCGGGCTGTGCTGAATATTTCTATTGTGAATCAAAGGCAAACCCGTCTTAATATTTCTGCCGATTTCAAAGCCGCTGAAAATTAATTTTGTCGGCCATTGTTCCAATGCCTGCATTGAGGCGGTTGCATCGTTTAAGATATTAAATTCTCTGCCGGATGGAAACCACCCTCCCATACTTACCAATAGCTTTACCTTGCTTTTTACCAATTCTTTTCCCGAAAGCTTTGAAAATTGGTCAGGGCCTGACTTCAGCAAATTCGCCAGATTGGTAAAGAAACCAACGGTTACAATCGTCACGCTGTGATCCGGTTGTGATGATAACACTTTCCGGTAAACTTCCACTGCGCCAGGTACCTCGCTGTTATATTTAATGGAGTGGGGATACCTGGCAAGAATAGAATCGCTCCAGTGTTGCGGGTCTTTTAAATCAACGGCCTTTCCTTTGGGAACGCCAATGGGAATGCCCGGACGTTTAAAATAAGTATTGAACACATTTAAAACGGCTGCAATTCCTTCATATTTATTACTGGCAACGGTTGCTAATATCTTTGCCTCGCCGCGGCCGGCTAAAACATGAAGAATGGTAATGGCTCCCACATCATCATAATCGGGCCCTATATCCGAATCGAAAATGATGGATACCGGCTTCTTCATTTGACCCATAACAGAAGCGGTAATTAATAAAAGAAAAATAAAAAGTAGTTGCCTGTGAGCCATAATTATATAATTTTAAAACCAGGTTTAAACTGAAGCATCCCGGCACTGCTTTTAACCCTCTCAGAGGTGACACCTTTTCGAAAAGGTGTCACCTCTGAGAGGGTAGCTGAAGCATGGCGGCACTCCTTTTCTTCGCTTATTCAGGTAGTCCCTTTCCCTCATTAATGAATTTCTCTAAGGTGTTGATATGGCCGTTCCAGCCTTTTTCATAAACATTATAACATTCAACCTCCGGTACCAAACCGATATGAGTAAAATCAATTTTAGTTTTATCCCCTCCGGCCATGTCACCCGGACGGGCATTTTCTCCGGAAAGTTGAAAAACAACTTCCGTATTATTCCATTCTTTTTTATCCTTAAACCAGGGCAAATAACAATCGGTTACTTTCCAGACCACTTTTTTGCCTGGCTCAAATTCGCTGACAATAAAATCAACAAAAGGGTTCTCCAAACGGAACGGTAAATTTATCATTTAATTGATCTGCATTGCCTGAAAAATCTTTCCTCCACCAAAGATTTACCTGGCTGATTTTTTTCATTGCTTCTTCTGCAGAAGCATGAACCATAATGGTTTTGTGATAATTTTTGTTTTCCATTTTTATGTTGTTTAAGATGGGTCCGATATGATAATTATGATAATTATAATCTACCGTTTCATGCCATCCCTTGGGGATAAGGAGTGACATTTTTTACATCGCTTATGTTGTTTAGTAAACTTTATTCGGGCAATCCTTTTCCTTCATTGATAAACCGGGGCAAACTGATGGTTGCAAATCTTGTCCACCCTTTTTCACAATTCTCATAACACTCAATTTGCGGCTGTAAACCAATATGTGTAAAATCAATTACCGTTTTGTGGCCATCTGATGAAATTTCATACATCACTTTGGTATTGTTCCATTCCGTTTTATCTTTTAGCCAGGGCAAATAGCTATCGGTTACATACCACACAATTTTTTTGCCCGGAATTGCTTCGCTTACTTTGAAATTCACCCAGGTAGTTCCGAATTCAACGCGGAAAGTATCGCCGGGATTCAAAGCCTTACCTGTAAAGCTTTTTGCCCACCAATCGCCCACTTTTGCTATTTTCTCAAATGCTTCTTCCGCTGATGCATTTACGGTAATTGTTCTATGAAAATCTTTCTTTTCAATGGTTGCAGAATCATTTTTATTTTTCATCTTGTTTTGTTTTTGATTGTTCTGCAAAAAAAGATAAAATAAGAAACGCAGGATTGTAAAAATCGGAAGTGCTGTTTCCCATAAAGCTTTTCTGCATTTGCCGGTGACGGACACGGACACTGGAATTTCTATTCCCTGTAATATCTTTCGCCAAAGTCGTTTGTTTGCTTTTCAAACTTTGTGGGCGGCAAACCGGTGAACCGTTTAAAGTCTTTAATAAAATGAGATTGGTCGTAATAGAATTCATAAAAATCATTCCTGAAAAATGATTTTTCGTTGCCGCTGATAAATGCCTGGAAGTATTGTTTAAAACGAATAACAGAAGATAAATTTTTAGGGCTTACCCCTAATTTATCATTGAATTTCATATTCAGCCAGCGGCTGCTGTAACCGGTTTTCTTTTCTAATTCTTTGATGGTTATTCTTCCTTTTGAAGCAGTTATTTTTTCAATACAATATTCAAAAATCAAATCTTCACTGCGCAACGAAAGTTGTTTGAGTAAGAATTGTTGCAATAAAACTATTTTTTGCCGCACCGTTGTGGTATTATTCATTTCTTCTACCAATCGCTTTCCTGTGTTTCCCAATACATCACTCAGAGAGTAAATTTGATTTTGAATATCATGCAGCGTGAAATGGAAAAAGCGATACGCTCCTTTCGGATTGAATTCAATGCCGATTGTTTCGGTAGCAACATCTTCTTCAGCGTCTAATATCACAGGTACATCTATCAAGCCCGTCAAAGTAATGTCGTGTTCTTTGGATGCAAATGTTTTTCCGTTTATGGCAGCAACAATTCCATTCTGATAAGAAACAGTGAGCTTGATATTTCCATTTGGTACAACCAATTTCATATCCTCAGCAGGCATTTTGCCGCTGCTTTCAAAAACCCACATTTTTTCGAGGTAGTTCTTTAGCAGAAAATGGGGTTCAATATGATGAAATTGCATGGACATTTTACAAAATTCCATAAGGGACAAATTTCAAACTTATTCCTTCATCACCGGCAATTCAATGTAAGTTGCAAGATTTTTATTACAATAAATTGTTTCTGTTGCTTTAATGAAATCACCCGGGCTTGCTAAAAAAATATGGGGAACAAACTTTTGGGGATTGCGGTCAATCAGGGGAAACCAGGTGCTCTGGATTTGTATCATCATTTTATGGCCTTTTAAAAAAGCATGATTAATCTGATGAAGATCGAGTACAATTTCTTCTGGTTTATCGGGCACAAAAGGAATTGGCTTTTCAAAACTTTTTCTGAATCTTCCCCTGAAAACTTCCATCGTTACCGGAAATTCATACCCGCTCATTGACAAGCTGGCTGTATCAAAATTTGGATAAACATCAATCAGTTTTACCACAAAATCCGCGTCTGTGCCGGTAGTGCTTACCATCAAATGTGCTTTCACATCGCCTGTAACGGTTAGGTTTTGATCCAAACTATCTGCAATGAAACTGATTACATCCGGCCTTGTTGTTACAAAGCGCTGATCCTGCACCTGCCAGGTACGCCAATGGCTTCCTGGCCCATAAGTAGCTTCAATCGGCAACTCCCGGTAGGGAACCGGTTTTGCAGGATCGCTTATATAACTTACTGACCCTGTTGCCTCACCAGGTTTATCAAAACTGCATGATCCGTTTGCATGCGTATAAAGTTTTTTATATTCTGCTGCTTTTGGTGGCCAGGTACTATAAGTTTTCCATTGATTGGTGCCGGTCTGGAAGCATGTAGCTTCCGGAAATTTGCTTTCATCTTTTCCTTTGAGCCAATGATCAAACCATTTCTTTTGCAGGTTTTGGAAATAAGCGGAAGTGTTGCTTTCAAAATTAATTTTACCAAGACTATCGCCGTTTGGCCACGCCCATTCTCCATGAAACCACGGGCCAAGAACAATAAAGTTGCGGTTAAAAGTATCTTTTTTTTCCAGGTGCATGTACATGATCTGCGGCCCGTTCAAATCTTCCTGGTCGTAATAGCCGCCCACATTCATCACCGGAATTGAAGGATAATTGATCTGTGTAAGCATGGATTCTTTTTTCCAGAAGCTGTCATAATTGGGATGTTCCACAAAATCATTCCATGACGCAAGACGGTTTTTATAATACTTTTCATTTACATTTTTCAAAGGACCGAGGTTCAGATACCAGTTGTAAAGATCGAATTGAGGAAAGGGAAAATCGCTGTTCGCTTCCTTTGCATTTTCCACCATATAGCTGTATTCAAATCCATAGCTGAGGCGAAAGGCGCCGTTGTGATGGAAATCATCACCGAGAAACATATCGGCAGGGGAAGCCTGTGGCGAACTGGCCTTCAGAGCTTGATTGGGATTGCTTATGGCATCAAGAGCGGTATATCCCAGGTAAGAAATTCCGAAAATGCCGGCTTTGCCGTTGTTGTGAGGAAGATTTTTTACCAGCCATCCAACTGCATCATAAGCATCGGTACTTTCATCTGTTTTTTTGGGATCTTTTAAATGATAAAGCGGCCTGGTCATTTCAAAAGTTCCTTCACTTTTAAACTTTCCACGCATATCCTGCCTTACAAATATGTATCCTTCTTTTGCCATGTTGCGATAATAAGCAGGCAGTAAATCAACATTTATCGTCGAATCTTCTTTTAACGGAACGTCGGCACCATAAGGCGTTCTTTGAATCAAAATGGGAACATTGTGTGGAAAATTTACGGGCAAAAGCGCCACCGTAAACAGTTTGACGCCATCACGCATCGGCACCATATAGCTTTTTTTGATGTAAGTACTTACGGTATCTGTTTGCGCCATAGTAAAAGAAAACACAGACATCAGCAACAGGACTAATAGTAGTTTTTGCTTCATAAAAGGTTTTATTTTAAATTATCTGCTGCCTTTATTTTATTATTTTCAAAGTTAATTTCAAATTACCTTATTCCCGGGAAAATTCTTTTGACTAATTTCCCGCTGCAGTTGGGTGTCAGGTGAGGCCTTCTATTATCTGTCAGTTGTTTTTTAGCTGGAGTTTCATCATAAGGTCTGTCTGGCTCTCATCGCCTAATTTAAAAACATGTCTGTCAAATTCCATGAACCCGTTTTTCTTATAAAAACTTATTGCTCTCAGATTTTTTTCCCACACACCCAGCCAAACATATTCAGCATTTGAATGAATAGCAATTTGCATAGCCTTTTCATAAAGTAATTGCCCGACGGCTTTTCCATGAAATTCCTTTAGTACATAAATCCTTTCAATTTCTATTGCTTTAGGGTCTTTTAGCTCCGTCTGTGAGAATCCGAAATTTAGTTTCAAATAGCCGATCACGTTATTATCGGATGTTGCAAAATAAAATCCTGAATTCCTGTCATTAAGTTCCGCCGTTAGTTTTTCAAAAGAAAGTTCTTCGTCCAGATATTTTTTCATATTTGCTTCAGTGTTAGCTGCAGAAAAAGTTTCAAAGAAAGTCTTTTTGCTGATTTGCTGTAACCGGGGAATGTCTTTGAGGGTTACTTTTATAATTTGGATATTTTCCATATAGTCATTTTGCTTCTATGATTTCTGCTGGTCATAGCCGGTGAGGACAACGCGGCCAGGGTAATAATTTGACAATCGTTCAGGGCGGCGAAGACACTGTCCCAACCGGATAAGATGACAATCTTCCAGGCCACCAAAGAAAGAAACCGGGTAATATTATTCATTCGTTATCCGCTCCAGCACTTTCGGCAATTTCTTTCTCAACTGCTTTTTCCAGCCCATTTGCATGATAAGACTGATGATAACCAGTTTGAATCCTTTATAACCGGATTGCTGTATCGACAGAATCGTACCGCCACACGTGGGTGATAATGAAAAACTCAATACGGTATCCAGCCTGGTAAAAATGCCCTTCGTCAATTTGTCTGCCCTATCAGAATGAATGCCTGCACAGGCCAGCGCTTTTTCGCCTGTCGCTTCGCCACGATAAGTGTAGGAAATATATTTTTGTGGTTCAACCGCTGTTATTTCACAATGCGTGATGCCATCCCACCCTTTCTGCGGCGCCATTCTGAATGTGAAATAATGGCCGGGCTTTGGTTCTATGTCATTTTCCATAAACCATTTGCCTAAAAGCTTTGCCTCTGTCAAAGCCGGCCATACTTTTTCGGGTGGATAGGGTAAAACAGTTTTTAGTCTTATTGTGCGCGTCATTCTTAAAGTAAAAGATGAAGGTAAGAAAAAGGGTTTATTTGTTTGTTTACTGAAGAACCTGCTGTTTTATTTCAATTTCCCTTGTGCATTTATTTATTGTTTCTTTATATTTATACAATGGTTGGGCAATTTACCACGCTTTGGGAATCTTTCACTTAAAATAAATACCATGAACTCACGTAGAAAATTTTTACAAAACTCTGCTGTAATGCTTGGCGGCAGTATCCTTGCATCTTCTGTAAGCAATCCTGTTTTCGCTATTTTTAATAACCGTGTTGCGCCCAGCGATCAGTTAAATATTGGCGCCATCGGCGTAAACGGTATGGGCTGGGCTGATGTAATGGCCGCTTTAAAAATTCCGGGTGTAAACCTGGTAGCCATTTGTGATGTAGATAAAAATGTGATTGACAAAAGATTGAAAGACCTGGCTAAAATGAATAAAGATACCTCTAAGGTGAAAACCTATGGAGATTACCGTCAGCTCCTGGATGATAAAGATGTAGATGCTGTAGTGATCGGAACTCCTGATCACTGGCATGCTTTAATTATGATGGATGCTTGTGCGGCAGGCAAAGATGTTTATTGCGAAAAACCGGTAGGTAACTCTATTGGCGAATGCCGGGCGATGGTCGCAGCTCAGCAACGATATAATAAAGCGGTGCAATGTGGCCAGTGGCAGCGCAGCCAGCAGCATTTTAAAGATGCCGTGGATTATGTACAGACAGGCGTTCTTGGAAATATCAGAACCGTAAAAGTATGGTGCTACCAGGGTTGGATGAAGCCAGGGCCGGTAGTTCCTGATACTGCGCCACCTGCAGGTGTTGACTATACAATGTGGCTGGGTCCAGCCCCAAAACGGGCATTTAATGCAAGCCGTTTTCATTTTAATTTCCGCTGGTTTTGGGATTATGCCGGCGGCCTAATGACGGATTGGGGTGTGCATTTATTAGATTACGGTTTGCTGGGCATGAAATCTCCTACACCAAAATCTGTTTCGGCTTTGGGAGGCCGCTTTGCCTATCCTGATTTGTATGAAGAAACACCGGATACGCTGACCACGCTTTATGAGTTTGACGGTTTTAATATGGTCTGGGATTCTGCCATGGGAATTGATAACGGCTCTTACAACCGCGATCACGGCATTGCCTATATCGGAAATAACGGAACCCTTATCCTGAACCGGGGCGGATGGGAGGTAATTGAAGAAAAACAGAGCAAAAACAAAGTGAGCAAACCTTTTGCACCTTCAACAGATAACGGGGTAGAAAAACACTGGGAGAATTTTGTGAGCGTGGTAAAATCAAGAAAAATGGAGGATTTGCATTGCCCGATACAGGCCGGCGCTCATGTAGCCACGGTGGCGCAGATGGGCAACATCGCTTACCACAGCGGCAAAAAGCTGGAATGGGATGCTGCAAAAGAACAGTTTACCGACAATGCGGTGAACAAAGAATATTTCATGAAGGAGTATCATAACGGTTACAAGCTGGCGAAGGTGTGAAGGGAGTGTTATGACAACGGATTTTAATCCGTTGCAATAACCAACCGTACTAAGTTGCACAGATTTCAAATTCCTGCAAATTCCGCACCTGTTCTTTTCCTTATTCATAAAAAATCAAACATATTTTTTATCTTTCTTTGCATTATACAAATAATGGAAAGAACCCAGCAAATACGATACTTTCTCTTCAGCCAATACCTTTCTGATGGTGTACGTATTACTTTGGAGATCATTATTCCGGCGGTTGTTTTTTCTTATCTGGGTGATTTGGAAACCGGTCTGGCGTTGTCTTTGGGCGCTTTATGCGTGAGCAGCAGCGATGGGCCGGGGCCGGTAGTACATAAAAGAAACGGAATGTTATTTTGCAACATTTTTGTTTTCATCAGCGCTTTTTTAACCGGGATGGCAAATGACAACGTGCTGCTGATGGGCGTGCTCATTTTAGTCTCCTGTTTTATTTTTACCATGTTTTCGGTTTACGGAAGCCGCGCTACTTCTATAGGATTTGCTGCGCTGCTTATCATGATCCTGCAGATGACGAAAGTGCTTCCTTCCGGGGAGGTTTTTAAAGAAAGCCTGCTGATATTCGCCGGAGGAATCTGGTACATGCTTGTCGCCCTGCTATTCTACGAAATCATACCATACAGGCCTGCACAACGTTCGCTGGGCGATTGCATCCGCGAAACTGCAAAATACCTGCTCATTAAATCTGACATTTATAATCCTGAATCAGACATAGCAGCGCAATACCGTAAACTTTTGGATCAGCAGATAATCGTGAATGAAAAACAAAATGATGTAAGAGAATTATTATTCAAGAATCGTACGCTTTTAAAAGAATCTACACGCATGTCACGGAGGCTGGTATTGACTTTTGTAGATGTCGTGGATCTTTTCGAGCACATCATGGCTACCTGGTACGATTATGATCTTCTGAGAAAAAAATATGCATCTACCGGCATACTGGAAGAAGTATCCTTCATCATCAGAAACATCGCCGGCGAAATGAATAATATCGGCGAAGCCATCCAGGCAAACAGTTCTTATAAAAAGGAATTCGACCAGGTAAATGAATTAAATATTCTGAAGAAAAAGATTGACGCCCTGACAGATACAGGAAGTACTATCATGCTAAAAAAAATCCTGGTAAACCTGAGAAACCTCGGAGAAAAAGTAGATGAAATTTCAAAATATTTTAACCAGGAAATTACCTCCAAAGGCACGCTTCGGAGCGGCAAAGAATATTCAAGATTTGTAACGCACCAAAAAATAAACTGGACCGTTTTTAAAAATAACCTCACTTTTCAATCTACCATTTTCCGCCATTCTTTGAGAGTAATGATCACCTGTGGCGTGGGATATGTTGTTTCAAAATTAATACCCAGTGGCCACCACAGTTACTGGATTTTAATGACCATCATTATTATCATGAAACCCGCTTTCAGCCTTACCAAACAAAAAAATTCTGACAGGTTACTGGGTACAATCGCCGGCGGAATTATTGGTTTATTACTGCTTTATTTTATACAGGACAAAGCAGTTTTATTTGGGCTGATCATATTTTTCATGCTGGGCACTTATACTTTTAAAATTCTGAATTATATCGTAATGGTTATTTTTCTCACACCTTATGTATTAATTCTTTTTCATTTTCTTGGCCTCGGAGCCTTGAACGTAGCAAGTGAAAGGCTGATGGATACAGCGATTGGCTCGCTGCTGGCAGCTTTGGGAAGCTACTTTTTATTTCCGCAATGGGAATCAGAGCAATTGCAAAATTTTATGGCCGGCGTTTTAAAAGCAAACATTCACTATCTGCAAAAGCTGAAGGATCTTTTTACAGGAAAAGAAGTTTCTACCTTACAGTATAAATTGGTGCGCAAAGAATTATTTGTAAGCACTGCTAATCTTTCAGCCGCATTGCACCGCATGCTAAGCGAGCCAAAAAGCAAACAAAAACACCGTAAAGAAATTTATGAATTTGTAGTTTTAAATCATGTACTTTCTTCCAATGTCGCAAGTCTAACTGCGGAAATGATACAGGAAGAGCCGGCACAAATGAATGTATTTTTAAAACCGGTAAAATCTTCTATTTCTATCCTCGAAGAAAGCCTGAAGAAATTAGATAAAAACTATTCGGACGATAGCATTCCTGTTATTTCTGCTCCTGCTGTTTTGGAAAAAAAAATTCCCGATCCGCATTTGAATGAACAACTGGATTTTATAAATAAGGTGAGTATGGATATTGGTAGATTGACCAATTTGATTGTGAGTTAATTTCCCGGGCATTAAGGGAAAAAAGAATTCAGGGTATTTGTTGGCTTACTGTAAAATTTTGATCCTGTTTGTTCTCAAAGATGCTTCTGATATTCCATCTATTGCAGAGCCTTTCTTTTTGAACATGAATGCTAAAGTTGAATTTACACCGGTGATGACTGCGGAAGAGTTGCAAAAAGGTCTTGAGAAATTTCAAAAAGGGTAAATTCAAATCAAAGATGGTAACTGACGAAACTTACATTGATAGCTTTTTTTTGAAGAAAAAAGGAATTTGTTTTTTTTGTTGGTTATCAAATAGAGATTCCCTTTAAAAAATAAACTTCCGCAATTGCGGAAGTTTATTTTTTTCTATTTTAAAAGAATTTATTTTTTTGGTGCAGATGGCTTGCTTGCTTTATCTGCCGCTTCGGACTGTTTTTTAAGCACTCCCTCCAATGCGTCTTTTGTTTTTAAAGCTGTAGCATCTGTAGGATCAATTTCTAAAATTTTATTATTGTAAAATAATGCTGAATCAGTCTGGTGCTTTATGTTGTAAAAATAAGCAACCATATACCTGTTTGCAGGAATAGCAAAGTTCTTAATAGATGATTTATCTTTTGTAGTATCGCTGATTGCAATAACCTTTTCATATAGAGGTTTCGCCAGACCTAATTCATAGGTTGTATCCATTCCTTCTCTTGAACGGGCGCCAAGATACCAGCCATATGCATCAGAAGGATATTTTTGCTGATAGATTTGAAAAACAGAATCAGCACTTTTATAATTGCCACCGCGGTAATCATTATATCCTGCAAAGAATAATTCCTGTTTTCCAAAATTAGGATCCAGGCTTAAAATTTTCCCATACCATTTGCCTGCCTGTAAGAAGTTATTATGACTTGCAAAATCTTTCGCAAGATCAGTGATGGTTTTAATTTTATTGGCAACGATAGTATCCATTTTAATGGCCTTATCAATGTAAGATTCTCCCTGGGCCGCGCTACCAGGAAATTTCAATAAAATTTTCCCGTAAGTAGCATAATCTGTCGGCCCGATATTGTCGGGATTTACAACAGAAAAGAATTTATCAAAAGCTTCCTTTGCTTTCAGGGAATCGCCCATTCTATCATAAGCATAACCCTTCAAACCATATAAATTCGGAAATGTTTTTTGCCCTGCAGAATTGATACAGGCATCCGCCTGAGTGATGGTTTCAGGATATTTTTTTGATACAAAAAAAAGAGAAGCTTTGGCATAACAGTTTTTAGAATCATTATCTGCCACCGCTACATATTTATTCAGATAATCTGCAGCTTTGTTTACATCGCGTTGATAATAATAAGTATAAAGCCAGTAATAAACAGGAGCAAAATTCGGATCATCACGAATAGCATCCTGGTAATATTTCATATAGATTGGTTCCTGCCCATATCCCTGTGTTTCAAAAATTCTGCCTATCATAAAGCTGGCCCTTGCATCGTGAGGGTCAATTGACAAAGCCGTTTGATAGTTTGAAGTGGCATTACCGCCGTCATTTAGCTTCCAATAACCAAACCCGATTTCATTATATATTTCCGCATTCTTCTTATCCCGGTCAGCCGCCTGTTTCAGCTTGTCAATGCCATACAAAATATCGCCATCTTTCGGTTCAATATTTGCTCTTCCAACAGCATAAAGAACATCCGCAAGATTTTTCTTTTTAGTATTATTAATAGCGGTTTCGAAACGGTTACGGGCATCTGTTTTATTTCCTTCCATCAATTCGATCTGTCCTACGCCAATCATCATCAATGCATCATTTGGATTTGCCTGCAGCGTTTTTTGATATAATGCTTTTGCTGCAACCGTATCAATAGGTTCCCTGTTCGGATCAAGGTAAGTTTGTCCCAGCCAATAAGCCGCTTCTGTATTATTAGGATTGGCTGCTAACAACTTTTGAAAAACGCCCTCCGCGCTTTGATACCTTTCATAATTTAAAAACTGTTTTCCCTCCTGAATGCTCTGGGCAAATAAAATATTACCTATTAAGAGCAGGAAAGCAATAACTCCGATTTTTTTCATGTTTACTTTTTTTACTTTTTATTAATAACTGGTTTTGATTTAAAATTAATAAGTAGTTGCTTTCCGCACACTGAAATTCATTTTTGCGGGAGCAAGATACGCACGCCTGAAAATCAATTGGCCTCTTTCATACTCCAGAAAGGTAGCAAATCCACTTCCAAGTCCGTCATAATTTTCTTTTAAAATATAATACAATCCGCGAACCATTGGGTATCGTTTCATCAAAATATTTGCCTGATATGGTTTAATATAACTTCCTTCCGGGCAATTACATTTTATAGACGCAATAGTTATCTTATTGTTTAAAAAACTTGTTTGTGTGGTATCCTCCGGATTTCCAATCCAGCTTACTCCTACAAAGCCGAGAACATTGGTATGATTAGCTACATAATTGATTACGCCTTCGCTGTTCTTTTCTGCAAATACTTTTTTAGGATCTAATGGCACACCTCTTAAAATAGAATCGACTGCATAACGAATGGTACTTGTTTCATTTAATCCATCAAACACTGCCAGCTCTTTATCGCCGGTGGTTCCACTCAAAATTCCTTTTATTTCATTCATATCAAAAAGCGAATCAGGGAATTTTTTATTTACAATTACAGCGATTGCATCATACGCCACTCTCGACCAGGTGGGTGAATAACTCAAACTGTCTTTGTAATATTTTTCTTCCGTTGGTGTGAGGCCGCGGGTAACAATGATCATCCTTGTGCTGTCTTTCATCAGGTCTTTAAAACATTCAGCTTCGGGCTTGTATTCAGCAATAATCTTTGCATGCGGATATAATGCTTCAAAAACCTGGATTTCAGAATCAATCACCGGCTTAAAAGTTTCATCCACACTGATGTGTATCGTGCCTGTACTTGGCGTGTCCACATCAGTTCTTTTATTTTCGTGGCAACTGGTGAAAAACACCCAAAGCAAGGCAAGCATAAATGCCGCCGTTCTTGATGTTTTTATGTGATTACTCAGGTAGATCATTCTTTGTAATATTTTTTTCTGATGCCTCTGAAGATTCTCCATGAACCGTAAATAATAACTAAAACGGCAAAGATCTTGGCAGGGATGCTCGCAGTAAAATCGGTTGAAAAATTAAATTGTTTTGCAAATAAAATAATAATTCCAACCGCAAGATAAATAAAGCCCATACCCATGTCTGTAATGCTTCTCATCATCACATAACGCTTCGTTTTATTATCAGGCGTATTTTCAAATTCTTCAAGGCTCATTTTTTATTTTTTTAAAAAGACGATTGGCAAGATAAAATAAAATAGAGAAATTGCCATATTTGTTCATTTACTAAATAATTTTTTGAAAACCATCTGTTTTATTTTCTTCGAAAAATAACCTGCAATTTATTAAAGATGCTTATCCTGTTTTTATTGCTGCAAGTAAATTGTTAAATCATTGCTATTCCTTTGAGAAACAAAGATGCAGCAATTATTATTTTCCATAAGAATGCACCGATGTTTCATTATAAATTGTGTTAATTGCCGCAAAATCACCAAACAATAAACATTCCAACAATTAAATAATAATTTTGCCATTTAAAAAAATAATTAAGGCAGAAGGAACAAACATGAAACCATCATTACCACAGGGAACACGGGATTTTGCTGCAGAAACACTTCGCAGGCGCAGATTTATTATTGAAACGATAAAAGAAACTTTTGAATTATACGGATTTGAGCCTTTAGAAACCCCCTCCATGGAAAACCTGGAAACGCTGATGGGAAAATATGGCGATGAAGGTGATAAGCTGATTTTTAAAATCCTGAATAACGGCCTTGATCATCCTTCAAAAAGAGAGAACGTAATAAAAGATTTTGAACATATTCTTTCCGGCAAAAACAATAAAAACATTACCGAAAGAGCTTTGCGCTATGATTTGACAATTCCATTTGCAAGGTATATGGCCATGAACCATGGGAAACTAACGCTGCCTTTTAAGCGCTACCAGATTCAACCTGTATGGCGCGCAGACCGCCCTCAGAAAGGACGTTACCGGGAATTTATGCAATGCGATGCAGATGTAGCGGGCACTTATTCTTTGATTAGCGATGTGGAACTGGCAGAAATTTATGCAGCTGTTTTTAATAAATTAAAAATAGATGTTGAAATAAAAATCAATAGCCGAAAAATACTTTATGCATTGGCTGAAGTGTGCGGCAGCGTTGATAATATGAATGCGATTACCATTGCAATTGACAAACTTGAAAAGATTGGTATTGAAAAAGTAAAAGAAGAATTAAAAGAAAATGGATTATCAGAAAAGAGCATTTCTATTATTGAAAATTATACAAACACTGAAGGTTCCAATTCCGAAAAATTAGAAAAAATAGAAACGCTTATCGGCACTTCGGAAACTGGCAAAAAAGGAATAGAAGAATTGAAGTTTATTTTAGATTTTTTGAATAATGATGAAAGTAAAAGAACAGGTATCGTAATTTTAGATTTCACTTTGGCCCGCGGATTAAATTATTATACAGGAACAATTTATGAAGTGAAAGCAAAAAATGTGCAGATAGGAAGCATTGGCGGCGGTGGCCGCTATGATGATCTTACCGGGTTATTTGGAGTTCCCAACATGCCCGGAGTAGGCATCAGCTTTGGCTTAGACCGGATTTATGATGTAATGGAAGAATTAAAACTCTTTCCTGAAAATATTAACCAGGCTACAGAAGTTTTATTTTTTAATCTGGGTGAAAAAGAGAGCATGCATGCGTTTTCCGTAATGCAACGACTCCGGCATGCAAAAATCAGTTGTGAATTGTTTTACGAAAATTCAAAGCTGGAAAAGCAGTTCAAATATGCTACAAAGAAAGATATTTCTTATGCAATTATTATTGGCTCTAAAGAAATGGAAACACACCATTGTATAGTGAAAAACCTGGCAACCGGCGAACAAAAAACAATTGCAGAAAGTGAGTTAGTTAACTTTTTCAGGCGTTCTTATTTTATTGATTTGCAATAAAATAAAAATGTTGTCATTTTTATAATTTAGCTGCAGGGAAAAATCATTACACAACTAAAAGCGTAAATTTGTAACATTAACCAGACGATATTTTAATTTTAGGATAAAAAGACTAAAAAGATTTATGGAAACTATCAATAAAGCACCAATTTCATTAACACAAAATGCAGTAAATGAAATCAAAAAAATACTCAATGAACAGGGAAATTCAGATAAATATTTACGCATTGGCGTAAAAGGCGGCGGCTGTTCAGGAATGTCTTATCTGTTAGGGTTTGAAAACAAAACGGAAAAAGATGAGTTATACGAAATTGAAGATATTTTCTGTATTATTAATCCTGCTCATTTAATTTATTTACATGGCATGGAAATTAACTGGGAAGGAGGATTGAATGCAAGAGGATTTACTTTTAAGAATCCGAATGCCAATACCACCTGTGGTTGCGGAAGTTCCTTTGGAGTATAATCATTTTATTCAATTTTAATTCTCTTTTAAGTTAGCTTTGCAAAAAATTAAAAAGAACGGGTAGTGGCGCAGCCCGGTAGCGCACACGTCTGGGGGGCGTGGGGTCGCAAGTTCGAATCTTGTCTACCCGACTTTCTAAATCCTGAAATGCTTTATTGCACTACATTTCAGGATTTTTGCTTTAAAATTGTTGTCGTTTCTGTTGTTGTTTTTTACGATACTTTGTTTATTTTGAATTCCAAAAACAAAGACTGTGAAATTTAATGTACGTTTCAAAAAGTAGGTTTTAATTTAAGAAAATCTAACTCGAATAAACCTGAAAAGATCTACATGAATTGCCGTTGGAATGGAATGAGGTTTGTCTGTCCAAGTGCTTATTCTTTTTGTCCAAAACACTGGAATTTAAAAGCAGGTGAAGTGTATCAAACTCAATTTTCGGACAAGCCTTTTTGGCATTCAAAAAGCTACCCGCGTTTTAAAAAAGGCAATGTGGGATAATCAATTACAGGCTTTGTTTCAAGCTTTGATTAATCACTTAAACCTTCCAACAACAATGAGATTGATGATTGGTTCTATCGCATAGGAATGAGAATTTCCGGTTGAGGAAAAGGTTTTATCAGATTTTATATCTCATCAAACAGTGGCTGTAAGGCATATGGATTTATCATCAATATTTTTGCTGCAACCGGGCTTATCATTTCATGCCAAAAAACCCTCTTTAGCTGGTCACTTGAAACAGATGATTCCTCATTACAACTTTGCTTGTAAATTTGACGTTCTTATATCTAGATCAGGTTAAAACCCGCAAACTATAATAGAAAAAAAGTCACCAGACTTACGGACTCTTGATTGGGTATGTTTTTGGAAAAACTCGCAAATCGGAAGATAAGAAACAAAGAAAAAAACTGAAAAATTATTGCTAACCCGCTTATGGCTCATTGTAGTTGGAGAATAAGGAAGTCTCTGATTCCTGAACTTGAAAGGCCAAAGTTTTTCCGGAAGATAAAATATTTTTCAAGCTGAATTTTACCAACGGTTTATCGAATAATGCCTTATATATTTGATGAAGTTTTTGCCCGCTATAAATGGCACACATCGGCTGAGTGTACCCTTTATTTACATAAGTGAAATAATCGTATGTGGATCGGTTTTGCAGATAAGCACTTTTGAGATTGTTTAAAATTTGTATTGAAATATCTGTCATATCACAAGCTAAAACAAAAAGATCATTTTCTGGGAAATGCCGATGAACAGTTAGCAATCCTCTTAGTGGCCCTTCAAAATTCCAAACTGGAAATGCGCTATCCGTCACCAATAATTCTTCCGGAAAAATCCGGCTGTAAGGTTCTTTCTGATTTTCATTAACAGATATTATAACTTTGATGCTTAAACATTGTAATTTTTGATATGCCGATTCTGCCCAGGTAATGGATCCTTTTTGCAAAAGCCCTTTATCACTACCCATCCGCGAACTTTTCCCCCCACAAAAAACTATCCCTGTTAACATGCGCAACTTTTTATTCGTGATTTGATAAATATTCCTGCAAATCTTTATGTGGCAAACTACAATTACAATTGTAACCCCATGCATAAGTTCCGTCTTTCCAATATTCTTTTTTCCAAATGGGAGTTTCATGCTTTACATGGTCAATTATAAATTGGTTTGCTGCGTAAGCCTCCTGTCTGTGATGAGAAACAGAAATCACAACAACTGCAGTATCGCCAATATTTAATCTACCGATCCGGTGAATACAAATTGCGGAAATCAAATTAAATTTCGATTTGGCTTCTTCAATAATAGTATTAATCATTTTATTTGCCAATGGCTTAAATGCTTCATACTCCAGGCAGGACACTTCTTTTTCTTTGTTCACATTACGAACGGTTCCTACAAAGAGTACCATAGCTCCTGCCTGGTCATTTTTTGAAGACGCAAGCAACTCTTCTACAGATATATAATCGGATGTTATCATAGTTAAATGGCTAACCTATATTATCCTCCACTGGACGGAGGAATGATGTAAATTTTATCATTGTTATTAATTGTATAATTATTGTCTAAAATGGCTTCTTCATTGGCCACCCTGCATTTGCTTAGTAAACCCGTTGCTTGTGGCTGGAGTTTTCCAAGCAATGATAATATTGTCATGCACGAACTTTGTTCAGAAATATTTATCTCAAACTTCTCTTCAAAATACTCTTTCAGAACAGCAAATACTTGTATTGTTATTTTGATTTCCATATTTATCCTCCTATTGCTTTCATTGATAATGTGCTTCCGCTAAATTTTATTTTTTTATGTCCTAATACCATTTGTAATCTTTCGCTCAATTTCACTTTATCATCTATGCATGAGCGTATGCTGACCGGGGTGTTACTACTTAAACATCCATAAATATTTCCAAAACTATCTAACCGTAACCGGTCACAATCGCTACAGAAAGGATGAGAATCATTAGCAATAATTCCAAATTGGTAGCCACCTGGTAGTTCCCAATAGCTTGCAGTAGCCCCTGCATTTCTGCCTATTGAGAAAAAAGAAAACTCATTTGACAATATCTTCAAAATTTCTTTTTGTGTTAAAAGAAATTTTTGATAATTATCCTGCAAATGTCCCATCTTCATTAATTCTAAAAATCTAATAGGAATATTTCTGTCTTTAGCATATTTAAATAGAGGAATTACCTGGTGATCGTTTATGCCTTTCATCGCCACACAATTTATTTTTACTCCCAAACCAGTGTGAACAGCTTGTTCTATTCCTTCTAATATTCCTGAAAGATTTTTTCTTCTGCTAATTTTATAAAAAGTATCCTGGTCTAACGCGTCTAATGAGATATTTATATTTCTTAAACCGGCATTTTTAAGTTCCATTATTTTTCCAGCCAATAAATATCCATTGGTAGTCATTTTAAGATCATGAATATTTATTTTTTTAAGGGATCTAATTAATGGAATCAAATCGTGGTATAATAAAGGCTCACCTCCCGTAAGCCTGACGGTATTTAAATGTAGAATATCATTCAATGACTGAACAGCCGTTACCAAATCTTCAACACTAAGAGAATTATTGCTCTTATTATTATTTTTCTTATCATAACTCTTCCCTGACAAGGTACAATAAGTGCAGCCTAAATTGCATTGGCTGGTAAGGCTTATCCGCAAGGTTTTAAAACGCCTGCCATATTCATCACTGATATCAAATACGCTATTATTCAAATTAACCACTTTTAAGTTATTATACAGTTTGCAAAGCATTTTCCCAAATCATTTTCACTTCCGGTTTGCAGCTTCCGCAACCCTTGCCGGCGCCGGTGATTCTGCACAATTCAGCCAGGCTCGCACAACCCGATTGAATCAGATTCAGGAGGTTGCCTTCGCCGATATTCTTACACGAGCATATTAATTTTCCCATCACTGTTTGGCTGTTTTGTTTATTCGTCCGCAATAAAAATTGTCTTTTTTCGCCAAGCTCAGTTTTTTGCTCAATCAATTCTTTAAATTCTTCTAATTCGCTGCTATCGCCAAACAGAACAGCACCCACAAGTCTATCTTTATGGATAATACATTTTTTATAATAATGCTGATGCCTGTCTAAAATGAAAATCTCTTCGTACTCATCATCATTTGGCGGAACCTCGATTATACCCAGGGAACAAATGTCCCGATCATTTAAGGTTAAATTATTTATCACTAATGTTCCCTTGTAATAATTTAATTTATTTCCGTTGAAATATCCCGATAATATGGCAGCCTGTTCTTCATTTGCAATATTGTTATCAGATAATATTCCGTTGTATTTGGCTAAACTTCCGATAACAAAAATATCGGGATTAGATGATTGCATATATTCATTCACTGTTATTCCTTTTGATATGCTTATTCCCGCTGTTTGCGCTAATGATAAATCAAAATCCGTTTCCCGGGCAAATATTATTGCATGGCATGAAATTATTTTCCCGGAATCGAGCTGAACTTCAATTATAGAATGTTCATCAATTATCTTTTCTATTTCTTCCCGGTAAAAAATCTCTATTTGATTATCTGTAATTTCTTCCTCAAGAAGTTGTGATGCTATCTCATCAAGTTGAGAATACATCAGCCGTTCGTTTTTTTCAATAATGGTTACTTCCATTTTCAATTCCCTGAGTGAAACTGCAAGGCGCATGCCTGCCAAATTTCCTCCAACTATAATGATATGATTTCCCGGATTTATTTGTGATAAAAGTTTGTCCGCGTCAGAACGTGTCTGAAGTGTATATAATCCTGCTATTGAAGTAACGAAATTTACAGGCAGGATTTTTTTGGGGACCGTAGCAAAAACCAAAACATCATAATCGTAAGTGTTGTCTTTAAAATCTGTAACC
>Ga0157370_10002925_pt1 | contig 20337 bp, 22 predicted proteins | sample C35metaG_FD_113463 | JGI IMG/M metagenome (GOLD analysis project Ga0157370, IMG submission 113463) | Corn rhizosphere microbial communities from Kellogg Biological Station, Michigan, USA - C3-5 metaG | ecosystem: Host-associated > Plants > Roots > Rhizosphere > Soil | place: USA: Michigan...
TCATCCTTTTTCTCATAACTGAAATCATCGATTTTATTAAAAACCATAATCATCGGTTTCTGATGCGCATCGATTTCCTGAAGAATTTCGTTCACAGAATTAATATGGTCTTCGAAACTTTCGTGCGAAATATCCACGACGTGAATCAGCAAATCCGCTTCACGAACCTCATCCAACGTCGATTTGAAACTTTCTACCAACTGCGTCGGCAACTTTCTGATGAATCCAACCGTGTCTGTCAAAAGGAAAGGAAGATTTCCAATCACAACCTTGCGAACTGTTGTATCAAGCGTTGCAAACAATTTGTTTTCAGCAAAAACATCGGATTTCGACAAAGCGTTCATCAATGTCGATTTTCCAACATTCGTATAACCTACGAGCGCTGTACGCACCATTTTCCCACGGTTGTTACGTTGTGTGCCCATTTGTTTGTCGATAACCTTCAGTTTGTCTTTCAACAAGGTGATTCTGTCCCGGATAATCCTTCTGTCAGTTTCGATTTCCGTTTCACCGGGTCCACGCATCCCGATTCCTCCTTTTTGTCTTTCGAGGTGGGTCCACATTCTGGTTAATCTTGGAAGAAGATATTGATATTGAGCCAATTCTACTTGTGTTCTCGCGTAAGAAGTCTGCGCTCTTTGGGCAAAAATATCTAAGATAAGATTGGTTCTGTCAAGGATTTTGACTTCCATTTCGCGCTCCAGATTTTTCAATTGGGAAGGCGACAATTCATCATCGAAAATGACTGTCCCTATATTATGTTCTTTCGCATAGTCACGGATTTCCTCCATTTTTCCTTTTCCGACAAATGTTTTGGAATCCGGCTGGGTCAATCTTTGAGTAAAACGTTTGGCAACTGTAGCACCGGCTGTGAAAGCCAGAAACTCCAGTTCGTCCATATATTCTATCAGTTTATCTTCGCTTTGATTTTGAGTAATTAAACCTACTAAAACCGCTTGTTCGTACTGATGTTCTTTTTTTTCTAGCATTAATTTCTATAATTTCTGATTCTGACAAGATACTATTTTTCGACAAAAGAACCAAGTTTAGGTATGATAATGATGAAATAGCTTTATATACAATGATAAATCTGCCTGCAAAAAAAAGGCCGCTCCCAAAAGGAACGACCCAAAAACACAATTCTAGATTAAATTTTATTTTTTGATAAGCTTGAAAGCTTTCATTTCATTTCCGCTGCCTACTTTCATAATATAAATTCCGGAAGCCAATTTGGAAAGGTTTATTTCTGCATCTTTTTGACGCAATTCTTTTGCAAAAACTTGTTTACCCGACATATCGTAAACATTTACATTATTAATATCCTTGATGTTAGAAATTTTCAAAATATCTTTTACCGGATTTGGATAGAAAGAGATTTGACTTTTAGAAATCTCTGTTGTACCAAGGATTTTATTAACGTTTACGTTAAATACACAAGTATCTATTACAACACCTTCATATACAAGGTTATGGATAACAACAGTATTACCTTCCGGAAATGCAGTGCCGGATTCCAATCCTTGAGCCAAAACAACTTGTGGCTCTGGTGTTTCACAAACATAACTTACTTTGAAAACACCATCAAAACCTTCTTTTGGCGTCCAGTTTTGCCCATCACCTGTTGTAAATGCAGTGGTTCCGTTTGATAAAGCAGATTTTGTTTCCCAGGAAATCAGCGGTCCTTGCATATTAATAGCAACCCAATATTTTCCTGAAGTTAATTCTAATGTTTGAGGAAGCTTTATAACAGTTTCATAAGCTGAACCACCAGTTGTATTTCCTATAACGGTTTGTGATTCTATGGTTGGAGTGGCATAATTCATAATCAATTCTCCCGGTTTGCCATTATTATCTTTATAGAATGCAACAGTGGCTCCGTAAGAGAATCTGATCAAATGAGGAATAACTTTGTCTATTTTAAGTGTCTTACCTGCGGGTATCACAAAATCGTTAGCTACAGTATTGAAGTTTGAAGCTGGCATCCAGTTCTCATAATTATTTCCAGGATAATCTATGCCACAACTGGAGCTTCCTTGGGAACTGCAATTGAATGGCAAACTGTAATTTACGACCGCCGTTTCTCCCCCGGGAATTGTATTTACATTAATGTCTGAAGGACAGTTAAAAGCACATCCGGGATCTGCAATACCACCAGAAATATTCAAAGTATAATCCTCTGCCTGTCCGGAATTATAATAATATCCCGAAGCACCCGTTGGCCAAAATAGAGAATACTCCGTAGCCGATTGCATTTTAAGAACTCTTATCCTTGTGCTTCCGTTGATTGCATTCTGAGGAATTGTTATTGGGAATTGCGTGAATTTATCATCTACACCGGAAGAGCCAAACAGGTAACCTTCGCTGATGATTTCATTGCTTTCATCAAGAATTCCATTGTGATTCCAGTCAACGAAAAGAGTATAAGTGTCAGGCGCAAAATCTAACCGGTTTTTACCTTTAATTTTCACATTGTAAGTTTGACCTGCCTGTAGGTCAAACACTTTATCGCTCATATTTTCATAAAACTCTGAACTGTTTGGATCGGAATTGTATCCTACACCATTCACTTCAAAACGTGTTATTGGTGTTGAAGGAATACCATTGTCTACTCTACCAATCGGATCGTACGCCTGCGGGCTCGGATTATTCGGCAATATCCTGAATTCTGTCGTACCATAATAATTTGTATTATATTGTTCTACATTGATTCTCCATGTTCCTGCAATATCAGGCATTGTATCTCCCCAAGGATAAGTTGGTGTATTTCCATTGAAATTAATATCAAAATTTCCGTCTTTATCGGCATAATATTTTCCAGTAATTCCTGTACCTGATTCGTTGGGAGAGAAAATGTGTACCACGACTTGCGCATCTGGCTCAATATTGCTTGCATGAAGCTTGATTCCAAAATTGAAGAACTGATCCATTGTCAAAATTTTGGAGTCAAGTGTAACTGGTATTATTTCATTTTCATTAGCAACAACTTGCAATGTCGCAGTTGCAGTTTTCCCTTGTCCGTCTGTAGCCTTTACTGTATGAGCACCTTTTAGAGAACGGATCATTTTGGCACTTATCTGTACAGAAAATTTACCCTCAGAATCTACAGTTCCTATAAAATCTCTCCATCTCTTTCCGTTTGCATCGGTATCGTAAACCGCAACTGTCGAATTAGGTGTGAATCCAGTTCCCAAAACAGGAAATCCTCCGGACCAATACCAGAATTCCTGAATTGTATTTGCATCATCAGAAACCAAAGAAGTATCCAATGTAATCTGTTGCGCAGTACTTATGCCGAACACAAATACAAACAACCATTTAAAAAGTAATTTCACATTCATTTTGATAATTTTTTTAATTATTAATGAAGCAATATTAATTTATTTGCGAATGCTATAATGATTAACACAAGTAACAATATAAATACTAATCAATTAAAGAGGTAACATTTTATATACATTTTAAACAATGTATTGAAAATCAGAAACTTAATAAAATTAAGTAAAATCAAAAAAAAATTATTAGTATCTTCGGGTATTAATTTTGTCTATAATGCGTTGGGGTTTATATTTATTACTTGTTTTTAGTTTTATAATTACTTCCGGGCAAAATACTTATTCAAAAGATCCGGATCAATACACTTCCACTCTCCTAAAACAGACAGAAGAGTATATGAAGACCAACAGGACAAAAGCAATGAGTTATTTGCAGGAAGCTCTAAAACTTGAATCTAAAATCGCTGACAGCACACGTGTCAGTCTGTATGTAACAGCGGGCAATACATACAAAGACCAGGAGTCCTATTATCTTTCTCTTAATTTTTACTATAAAGCACTGGAAATTAATAATAGAATAAATACTCGTGAGTCATATTCTATCCTTAATAACATCGGAGGCAACTATTATCTTATGGGAAACTATAAGAAAGCCCGTTACTTTTGGGAGAAATCTCTCAAAAATTTTGAAAACAGCGAACCAAGTCAGAAATCTGTGGAAGGTTCAATTATCTACAATAATCTTGCGGTGCTAGAAAAAGAGCAAGGAAACTATGCGAGAGCCTTGGAAATGCTGAAAGAATTTAAAAGTCGTAATATATCATCAAAGGACACTTTCAATATTATTATGGCCTTTGAAAATCTTGCCGATGTTCATTTAAAATTAAAAGAAACAGATACAGCTATAGAAAATTTGAGAAACGGAATCTCATTAGCAAAAAGAATCAATTCTTCCTACGACCTTGCCAGTCTCTATAACGTCCTTGGAAAGCTTTATTTAGATAATCTGAACAATCGGGATTCTGCTTCTTATTATTTGAAAAATGCTTATTATCTTTCTGATAAAAGCAGTTTTTCGGATATAAAACTATATTCATCCGAAAGTCTGGTCAAACTATTTGAAAAAGAAAAAGATTACAAATCTGCTTTGCAATACCTTCATACCGCAAAATCTCTTTCGGAAATCACTATCAATCAGGAAAATGATAAGAAAGTAAACCGATTAGAAATCGAGTTCAATGAAAAAATGACACAAAATGAGCTTTTGGCCTCCCAAACTAAGAGAGAGAGGTTTTTCATTTTCGGAATTGTGTTATTGTTATTCTTTTCAGTCATTATCTTTCTGATGTTCAAATTACAGAAAAGCAAAACTGCTAAAAGAGTTGCAGAAAACGAATTACTTTCTAAAAAATTAGGAGAAAAGAATAAAGAACTTACAAACAGCGCCATCCAAATGCTGCAAACTTCCGAAATCATCCAATCTACTCAAAAAGAATTGAGCGAACTGAATTCGGGGACAGAAATGTCCGACAACAAGATTTTTCACATTATTTCTGAACTTAAGAAAAGTTCAAAAGGATTCGGAAAAGATGAATTCTACAAGATTTTTATGGAAACCGAAGACCAATTCTATAAGAAACTTCTGAATGAATTTCCTGACCTGACGAAGAACGAATTGCGGCTTTGCGCTTTTCTCAAACTTAATTTATCTTCCAAGGAGATTTCCGACATCACGCATCAAAGCCCGCACAGTATTGTTGTTGCAAGATCCAGACTTAGAAAAAAATTAAGACTTTCCAATTCGGAAAGCCTCAATAATTTTTTGATTAAATATTAAGTTTGATTAGCTAACCAAAGTTGCTGTCAGTGTTTTTTCGAAACTGAAAGCCTGACTTACAGGACAATTTTCTTTGGCATCCTTAGCAATTTTCTGAAACTCATCTTCTGAAATTCCCGGGATTTTAGCATTAAGTGTCAGCTCTGACAAAGTAATTTTCCCATCTACCAAACTAATTTTGCAATCTGTTTCCAAAGTTTCAGGATTATATCCAGCTTCTGATAACAACGCCGAAGTTTTCATCGTAAAACAACCTGCGTGAGCTGCTGCCAATAATTCTTCCGGATTGGTTCCGACACCATCTTCAAATCTGCTTTTGAAGGAATATTGAGTATCATTAAGGGTTGTACTTTGAGTGGTCAAAACGCCGCTTCCGTCTTTTACTGTGCCTTTCCAGACTGCTTTTGCACTTCTTTTCATAATTTTAATATTTGATTTATATTGATTCTTTTATTTGACGCAAATGCGCAAATTATCTTTTAATTTCTCATATTGTTAAGTCCCAAAATGAAATCATTCATCATTTATAATTCATCATTTATTGCTCAATCCCAATCTTCCTCTACAAATTTCATTTTGTCGCCGTTTGCATTGGATAAAGTTAAGAAATGTCCTTCAATTTTGTACTGCGTTATATTTGGCAAAACTTTTCCGAATGAGTCTTCCAATTTCATTCTGCCATCACAATACATCATTGTCGAACCAACACTTGAAAATTTGGCTTTTCCGTTATTAAATTCCGCTGTGAAAAACATTCCGTTACAACCCATTTTTGCGGTGTAACGATTGGGCGATTCTGCATTTTTTGTCAAATCAATATTGGCTTCCAGTTTTACCATTTCTTCTTTAGTAAAATCTTTGTTTTCAACGAGCATCCATTTTTTGTGAAGATTCTGCATTCCTGACATAGAATTATTTGATGATTTACAAGAAACTGTAAGAAGTAATATTAATGATAAAATACCGATTGACTGTAGAAATTTCATACTTTGAACTTTGCCTAATCTCTTATCCAAATTCATACCATTAGATTTAAAATAATGATTAAATTAGCCACATTAAAATAAATTTCTATTATGAAAAAAATATTCTTGGCGCTGACTTTTTTATTGAGCTTTGCGCAAATGAGAGCAGATGAAGGAATGTGGCTTCTGATGCTTGTAAAACGTCTGAACGGCGTGGATATGCAGAAAGAAGGTCTGCACCTGACTCCGGAAGAAATCTATTCTGTGAACAACTCCAGTCTGAAAGATGCCATCGTAAGTTTCGGAGGTTTCTGTACAGGCGAGATGGTTTCCAGCCAAGGTTTGATTTTTACAAATCACCACTGTGGTTATGATGCTGTTGCGGCCGCTTCAACGCCTGAAAAAGATTATCTGAAAAATGGATTCTGGGCAATGATGCCAAAAGACGAGTTTAATGCAAAAGGTCTTTACATCAGATTTCTTGTGAGAATGGATGACGTTTCTGCAAGAATCAATGCAAAACTGAACAACAATATGTCTGCTGCTGACAGAAAAGCAGTTATCGATGCGGAATATAAAGCTATCCAGACGGAAAATTCTGAAAACGGAAAATATACAGTTGTTGTAAGAGATTTCTTCAACGGGAATGAGTTTTATTATTTTGTATATCAAGATTATAAAGACATCAGATTAGTTGGAGCTCCGCCTTCCTCTTTAGGAAAATTCGGTGGCGATACAGACAACTGGGAATGGCCAAGGCACACTGCAGATTTCACTGTTTTCCGTGCTTACGGTGATGCAAACGGAAATCCGGCAGAATATTCTGAAGCTAACGTTCCTTTGAAACCAAAACATTTCTTACCAGTTTCTCTTAAAGGTTACAAACCTGGCGATTTCACAATGATTCTTGGATATCCCGGAAGAACAAACCGTTATTTGACATCTTACGGAATCGAGCAAATGGTGGATAAAGATTATCCGGCTTGGGTAGAAGCTTCCAAAGTAACAATGGACGTTTTGAAAAAGTATATGGACAAAGACAAAGCGACTCAGTTGGATTATGCTTCCCAATACGCCAGCGTTGCCAATTACTGGAAAAACAGACAGGGAACTATTGATGCTGTGAAGAAAAACGGAACAGTTTCTGAAAAACAGAAGACAGAACAAATCTACAATCAATGGGCAGCTCAAACGCCTAACGAGCAAACTTATTACAGCGTTTTACCGGAAATTCAGACTTATTACAAGCAAATCTCCGGGAGAAATGTAGAGCGTAATTATGCTTCAATTTTACAAAGAAATGCGCATTACATTGCGACAGCTTATCAGTTGGGAAGTTTGTTTAAAACTTATGCTGACCAGGATGAAGCTGGAAAAACAGCAATGAAACCAAAAGTTCTTGAAGCAGTTGAAAAAGCTTACGACGGTTTCCACGATAATGTAGAAGGCGAAATGCTGAACTCATTGGCTAATCTTTACAAAACAAAAGTGGCTAAAGAATTTGCTTCTCCTACCATATTAGCAGCAGATGTAAATAGCCTTTCAACTTTGGCTTTCTCTTCCATTTTTGCAAATAAAAAATCAGCTTTGGCTTTCATCGAGAATCCGGACAGACTTAAAATCGACGGCGATAAATTGAGACAATTTGTAAACGGCGTGGTTGAAGACCAAAAATTAGGTGCTGAAAAATATGCTAAGATTGATGAGAACTTTGCTAAAAACAGCAGACTTTTCTTGGATGGACTTAGAAAAGCGCAACCAGAAAAAGTATTCTATCCAGATGCCAACTCTACAATGAGACTGACTTACGGAACGGTGCAAACGCTTCCTGAAAGGTCTGACAGAAACTACAAAGGCATCAAGGAAAACTATTACACCGATATCAACGGAATGGTTGCCAAATACAAAAAAGGCGATGAAGAATTTGACCTTCCTAAAAAAGTACTTGACCTTGCTAAGAAAAAAGATTACGGACAATATGCAGACAAACAAGGATTTATGCCAATCAATTTCTTGTCAAACAATGATATTACTGGTGGAAACTCAGGTTCTCCAATCATTGACGGAGACGGAAACCTGTTAGGTCTTGCCTTCGATGGAAACAGTGAAGCTTTGAGTGGCGATATCGTTTTCGAACCGAATTTACAGAGAACAATCAACGTGGATGTTCGTTACGTACTTTGGGTAATCGACAAATATGCTGGCGCAACAAGACTCATCAGCGAATTGACCTTGGTAAAATAATTTTTCATCAAATATCATACAAGCCACCAATTTTGGTGGCTTTTTTGTTGGGTGAAATCTGAATAATCGCTAAATAATTTTTTTGTAAATTAGAGAAATCATTTTTTATGAGTTTAAAGTCTTTACTTCACTGGTCCTACATTTTCCCTTTACTATCGCTCGCTTACTATTTATTCGGTGTCGTTGACGACAATGCCTGGCTGGCCACTTTAGGAAGTTTACTTCTGATAAGTTCCGTTTTGGCAGCTGTTCACCACGCCGAAGTTGTAGCACATAAAGTAGGCGAACCTTTCGGAACAATCATATTAGCAATCGCAATTACCGTTTTGGAAGTTGGATTAATTGTTTCATTAATGGTAGCAGGTGGTAAAGAAACCAGCACATTGGCAAGAGACACCGTTTTCGCAGCCGTAATGTTGATTCTGAATGGAATTCTCGGCGCCTGTCTCTTAGTTGGCGGACTCAAATTCAAAGAGCAATTTTTCGCCAGAACTTCGGGAAATATGGCGTTAATCAGTTTGGTAGCGATTGTCGTAATGACATTAATTTTACCAAATTACACTACAACAGAACTATCTGCAACCTTCAGCAAAGCACAATTGATTTTCTTCTCTGTTGCATCATTGGTAATTTATAGCACATTTTTGATGGTACAAACCGTGAGACATAGAAATTATTTTCTTCCCGAAAATGATGACGAACCACACGCAGAACCGCCAACGAATGTCGAAAGCACACTGAGTCTGATATTTCTACTTATATGTCTCGGCGTGGTTATCGTGATGGCCAAAGCATTGTCTCCAACTATAGAATCTGTAGTTCACAGTCTCGGCGCACCTCAGGCATTGGTAGGTGTTATCATCGCAGCAGTTGTACTTTTACCGGAAGGAATGGCGGCAATAAAAGCTGCTCAAAGAAATCAATTTCAGACGAGTCTTAATTTAGCTTTAGGTTCAGCCATTGCAAGTATCGGATTGACGATTCCTTGTGTTGCCGTAGTTTCTATTATTTATGAAATGCCCTTGGTTTTGGGACTTGACATCAAATCTATGGTTCTCTTGGCTTTGTCACTTTACACTGTGATGCTTTCTTTAAGCCGAGGAAAAACGAATATTCTCTATGGCGTTGTCCTATTAGTAAATCTTCTGGCTTACATTTTTACCGTTATCGTTCCTTAATTTTTTTTATTTTTAACTAATGAAAAACTACGAAACCGAAAGATTAATTCTGAAACCCGCCGATTTAGAAGATGCAGATTTCTTTCTGAAGCTTTACAATTTACCTTCATTCATTAAACATATTGGTGACCGAAATCTTCGAACAAAAGAAGATGCAGAACAATATATCACGAATCGTTTTCTGCCACAAATCGAAAAACTTGGATTTGGAAATTACGTCGTCATTCACAAAGAAATCAATGAAAAGATTGGCGCAGTCGGTGTTTTCGTACGTGAAGGAATTGATGTTCCGGATATTGGATTTTCCTTCTTTCCTGAGTTCGAAGGAAAAGGTTACGCTTATGAATCAGCCGTCAATCTGATGGAAATTGTTAAAACAGAATTCGGAATAGAAAAACTTTCTGCAATGACTTCTGATGAAAATATTTCTTCCCAAAAATTGATTGAAAGACTTGGTCTAACTTTTCAGAAATATGTAATCTTTCCTGACGATAATGAGGAATTGAGATATTATGAAAATTAATTTATCATTCAGATTTTTATTAAATTAAAATTTAAAACTGATGTCAAAAACTTACGAAACAGAACGCCTCATCATCAAACTCGTTGATATCGACGATGCCGAATTCTTGTTGAAATTACTCAACACAGAAAAATGGCTGAAAAATATCGGAGACCGTAATGTTCATAGTCTGGAAGATGCACAGAAATACGTGCGTGACAAGAATCTTCCGCAAATTAAAAGGTTAGGTTTTGGAAATGCCGTTGTCATCCTGAAATCTAACAATGAAAAAATCGGAACCGTTGGATTGTACGACCGTGAAGGAATCGATGGCGTTGATATTGGATTTGCTTTCTTGGAGGAATACGAAGGAAAAGGCTACGCTTATGAGTCTGCGAAAAAAATTATGGATATTGGAATCAATGAATTTGACGTTAAGAAAGTCAGTGCGATTACTTTGCCTACGAATGAATCTTCAATTAAATTAATAGAAAAACTTGGGCTAAAATTCAAAGAAGTCGTGAGAATTCCTAATGACACGGAAGATTTGAATCTTTATGAATTGAATTTGTAATAATGAATCTACCACACCGAATCGAAATCATTGAACCAAAAAAACTGATTGGTTTAAGCATCACCACTTCTTTTCAGGAAGACAAAACGCCGATTGTCTGGGGAAAATTTATGATGAGAAGAAATGAAATTAATAATCGGACTTCCGACAAACTATTTTCGCTTCAAATCTATCCTGAGAATTTTTCGCCTAATCAATCTTTCACAAAATATGCACTTGCTGAAATTTCTGATTTTGATAATATTCCTGATGGTTTTGAAACCTTCGAATTAGAAAGTGGAAAATATCTGGTTTTCACTTACAAAGGAAAAGCTGAAAATGGACCGGAACTTTTTAGATATATTTTCCAGAATTTCGTTCCTGAGAATAATTTTGAAGTTGGCAACAGACCGCATTTTGAGATTTTCGGTGATGATTATAATCCCAAAAGCGATTCTGCGAAAGAGGAAATTTGGATTCCGATAAAGTAAATCTTTTATTTCCACTCATAAGCTATTGCATTTACAATTCGCTTTATAGCTTCATCACTAAGTTGAGTATTTGTCTTTAAAAAGAGAGTCGAGTTTTTGGCACCTTCAGATAAATCTGAAAAATTCCACAATTCAAATTCCGAAGCATCTTTATAAATTTTCAAGAATCTATCTTTCTCTCTTTCAGAAAGATGGGAATTATCCATTACAAATTCATAGAAAGTCCAAGGTTTTCCCAGACCAATAAAACTCTCAATTATTTGTGAAAGATTATCCATTATTTAGAAATCACTCCAGAATCTGCGAAGCGTGGTCTTTCGTTTTAACTTTATCAATGACTTGGATACAAATCCCGTTTTCATCAAAGACAAAAGTAGTTCTCACGATTCCCATAAACTCTTTGCCCATAAACTTCTTCAACTGCCAAACTCCGAATTTGTTGATGACATCGTGATTTTCATCGGCAATGACATCAAACGGCAATTCATATTTCTCAGAGAAATTTTTCTGACGCTTTTCAGAATCCGCACTTACGCCAATCAGCTGAAAACCTTTCTGTTTTAAAACTGAATAATTATCTCTCAAATTACAAGCTTCCGCTGTACAACCTGGCGTACTTGCTTTTGGATAAAAGAAAACCACGAGTTTTTTGCCTTTCAGTTTTTGAGAATCGATTTGTTCTCCATTTTGATTTGTTCCGATAAATTCGGGTAAAGAATCGCCAAGCTTCAACATAATTTCTATTTTTGTACCACAAAGTTACCATCAAAATGACCAAAAAACAAAGAGCGAAAATAGTTCAGGAAGAATTAGAAAAATTATATCCCGAAGTTCCGATTCCACTGGAGCACAAAGATGCTTATACTCTGATGGTTGCAGTTGCACTTTCTGCCCAAACGACGGACAAAAAAGTCAATCAAATCACACCAGGACTTTTCGCAGTCGCAGATACGCCTGAGAAAATGGCGAAACTGAGCGTTGAAAGAATTAAAGAATTATTAAGCGGAATTGGACTCACAAATACCAAAGCGAAAAATCTGAAAAAGATGGCAGAAGTTCTTGTGGAAAAACATAATTCCGTGGTTCCACAAACTTATGAAGAGCTGGAAGAATTGGCTGGCGTTGGTCACAAAACGGCTTCTGTTGTGATGAGTCAGGGTTTTGGATTTCCTGCTTTTCCTGTCGACACACACATTCACCGATTAATGAAACAATGGAAACTGACCAAAGGAAAAAATGTGGTCGAAACCGAACGCGATGCCAAAAGTATTTGGGACGAAAGTGTCTGGAACAAATTACATCTTCAAATCATCTTTTACGGACGGGAATATTCGCCTGCGAGAGGAAGTCAGGAAAAGGATTATATTACGAAAATGCTTTTAGAAAAGTAATTTAAATATCCAAAAGTCGCCTGTGGTAATTGATTTGACCAAGATGATAATTGAGATGCGAAAGCAAATGGATTAGGAAATATTCCGTCGTCATTTTGTAGCCTAAAGCTTCTGTTGGATAATCTTTTTTCAAATCATCGTCGGACAATTTGCCTAATGTAGAATTGATGATTTGTATTAGAGATTCGAGTTTTTCCAGAAGTTCGGTTTTAGGAATATCTTTCATTGAAAATTCCAAATCTCGCTGTCTGATATATCCGGTTTCTCCAAGTTCTGCGCCAATGTATGTATTGAGATTCCCAAGCAAATGAAGGCAAAGATTCCCTCCGGAATTCAAAATATGCTTATCAATTTTCCAAAGTGATTCTTCGTTTTGATAAGATTCAATTTCGACTTTTAATTTGTTTAAATCCCGGTTGTAAAGCGATTTTAAAATATCTATTGTCATAAACCTTTAGTTTTTATTTTTAAACATCCGTCTCATATGAATATATTTGGATTGACGAATGTGATGTGGATATTTCCTGCCTTTTGGGATATTATTGAAAATCAAGGCCACAATCAATAAAATAAGTGCGCCACTCAAAACAGGCGATAAAGCATACCAATATCCCAATTCCTGAATTTTCTCTGACGGAAGAACCGCAATCAAAGCTGTTGCGCCGCCAGGAGGATGCATCGTTTTTGTGATTTGCATTACGACAATAGAAGATGCTACCGCGATAGAAGCGTTCAACCATAAAATCTCAGGTAAAAATTTAAAAACCGTCACGCCAACCAAAGCTGACAAAACGTGACCGCCAATCAAATTCCTTGGTTGAGCCAATGGACTATTCACAGCGCCATAAATCAAAACACTTGATGCGCCGAATGAACCTATTAAAAAGACATTCTCAATTTCGGAAATCTGCTGAGATTGTAGAAAAGCAATCAATCCAATTCCGAAAAAAGCGCTGAGAAACGACCAAAAGTGGTCTTTGAAATCGACTAAAGTTTCCTGGTAAAAAATATATTTGGTTTGCCTGAATCCTTTTCTAATTTGTTTCTTCATCTAATTCTTACTTTACATCTTTCGCCCAAAGATTCATTTTACGTTCCAAAACCTGAAGCGGAAGACAGCCTTGACTCAACACTTCATCGTGAAAATCTGCAATATTGAATTTCTTTCCTAATTCGGATTTATATTTTTCCCTGAGTTCACGGATTTTCATTGCACCAGTTTTGTAGCTCAGCGCCTGTCCTGGCATTGCCATATAGCGCTCCACTTCTGCTGTTGCGCCAGCTTCATCGTAGGCAACGTTGCTCAAGAAATATTTAATCGCTTCTTCTCTTGACATTTGTCCGGTATGAATTCCAGTATCGATAACCAGACGAACCGCGCGTAACATTTCATCGCTCAATGAACCCATTTTCTGATACGGGTCGGTGTAAAGTCCGAATTCCGGGCCGAGTGATTCGCAGTACAAAGCCCAACCTTCACCATACGCACCAATCCAACCGAATCTCAGGAACTTAGGCAATTTCAGATTTTCTTGCTGAAGAGAAATTTGATAATGATGACCAGGAATTGCTTCGTGGAGGAAAAGAGATTCCATTCCGGAAGTGACATTGAATTTTGTCGGGTCAGGAATTGGTGTGTAAAAAATCCCGGGACGTTTGCCATCCGGACTTCCCTGGATGTATTCTGCACTTGCACTTGCTTCACGATATTTTTCGGTTTGACGAATTTCGAACGGCGTTTTCGGTGTGACGTTGAACATTGTTTTTAACTTCGGCGTGATTTTATCCAGGATGGATTGGAATCCGGCCAAAACCTCTTTTGAAGTCTTGTAAGGCATTGCTTTCGGGTCGGTTTTCACATCATTCAGGAATTCTTCCAGAGAACCTTTGAAACCAATTTGGTTCTTCACTTTCTCCATATCCTTACGTAGTCTTTCCACTTCTGAAAGTCCCGTTTTGTGAATTTCCTCTGGCGTTTTGTCTGTAGTTGTCCAGCTTTTCACATAGTAATTGTAAATATTGCTACCGTTTGGTAAAGCGTTGTAACCATCAGTTGTTCTTGCTTTTGGCAAATATTCTTTTTCAAGGAATTCAGCCATTTTGAGATAAGCCGGAATCAATTTGTTTTTGATGGCGTCCTGATAAAGCTTAGCATATTTGTTAGCCGTCACGGGTTTGAAACCTTTCGGTAGGTTTTTTATTGGTCCGTAGAAAATATTCTTCTCGATGTCCAAAGTTGTAATTTCTTCGGCTTTCATCTGCGGAATCATTTTTATGACTAATGATTTTGGAAGAACTACCCCACTTTTCATTCCAGCTCGGAAGTTTTCAATCGCAGAATCCATCCAAACTGGGAAAAGTTCGATTCTCTTCAACCAGTTATCATAATCTTTTTCGGTTTTAAAGGGTTGAATCCCGCTTCCGCTTCCTAACATCGGAAAATCCAATGGCAACCCGCCAAACTGCGTGAAAGGAATATATTCCGGATGATAAGCATAACGCTCCTGCTTATCTATTAAAGTATATTCCAAAACATCGAAAACCACTTTCTTGTCATTGTTCAAACTGTTGTAATCTACAGATTTCAACTGATCCTGAACTGAACTGTAGAATGCAATTTCATTTTTAATAAAATCCTGACTTAGATTATTCGGTAAAAGATCATTATACCTTTCGTCGCCTTGTGAAGTGGCTTCCAAAGGATAAAGCTTAAGATATCCTTCATAATATTTCGCAGCAATCGAATCCAAATCGGACGAACTGGATGTGGTGATTTTCATCATTGGAGAATCGCCTTTTTTACAGGATGTTATTAAGAACAGAGTGGTAAAGAGTAATATTTGGTAAAAAGATTTCATTCTAAATTTTTTAGGCATTGTAAAGATAATATTTTAATGATTATAAAACTCAACCCCTTTTTCTATGAGGTCATTCATCCATATTAATACAATATCAACAATTTTATTAAATTCGGTGATTATTATCAAAAATAATTGACAAAAATTTTTCAGGTTCATTCTATTTTTTATCTTTGTTCAACACTATTAAAAAAAATCATTTCATAATTTATTATCCTTATAATGAAAGGAATACTAAAGATCTATCACCCAGAGGAAACTCTGAAGTATTTTATCAAGAACACTTATTGCAAGTCTGTTTATATTAATGCGCAGAATTTCTTGGAAGTTGAGATCATCACAGACGATTCTCTGGATCACGTTGACGACGATTCTTTGCAATACAAATTCCCTCAATTATCATTAGACATCATCGAGTTCCCCATAGCAACTTCGGAATTGGAAGGACATACTTTCATAATAGAAGATATGGATGATGAGGTCTTTACGGAAGTTGATCTTTTTGATGACGAGGATGCTTTTATTTTCGAAAACGAGCTCACATTCGACAAAAATGAAACAGATGACCTCCAGCTTTGCTGGAAAGGAAACATCACAGATTTCTACACAGGTTCTGAAAATCCTATTCCATTCAAACTAAAATGCCACTTCCGTCCGGACGAGATAGAAGTTGAGGATTAATCTCTTCCGAAAATAATATTTATATTTACGAATCGTTATAAAATTAATTTATAACGTAAACAAGTTTTTCCTATGTATCAGGATCTGGATGATATTATTTTCGAAGACCGACATAAGGCTTACGGTGCCTACGCATTCCGCAAGCATTATGATTTTACGCTTACCAAAGCTTTGGTGGTCGGAGTTTTTATCTTTTCAGTCTTGTTTTTTCTTCCTGCATCTTTCATTAAAACAACCAAAAAAACGGCAGTTGACAGTGAAAAGATAATTCCTATTGAACTGACAGAGATGCGCATCAATTATGGTGATAACAGAAATGGTAAAGGACTTGAAGAACCAAAAGAAGAGGAAGGAAGTCCAGCTCCGACTGTAGAAAAGAAAGAGGAAAAAGAAGTCGTAGCAGAGGTTGCAAAAGTTTCTAAAGAGAATGTAGAAAAAGATATTCCTGAAAATACGGTTCCAACTCCAACCAGAACCAAGAATCCACCAGTTGCAACAAAAAAAACGAATGAGAAAATCAATTCTCCTGCTGTCGCAAACTCTACAAAAACAACTACTGGAAAAACCAACGCTAAAGGCGATATCAAAAAAGAAAATGCAACCGGAGACGGTCGTGGAAATGCCGCAATCGGAAACTTATTAAAAGGAAGGGGAACAAAATCCGGCTCACAAGGAAACGGTACAGGTCCCGGAAATTATGGCGATCCACTGGGTGGTGATGGTGACGGAAATAGTCTGATCGGCGTTGACAGAAAATTGATCGGTTTTATTCCCGGAACTATGGGAAGAGGTGGCGCACAACCCAATCACGACTGCTCAGCAAGCGGAAGCATCAGCATTTCTTACACTGTTGACAAGTCCGGAAAAGTGATCTCTGCAAAAAGACTTAGCGGCGTTTCTGACCCTTGTGTGGCGAGTACTGCGGTAAGTTGGGTAAAGCAATATGTGAAAGCAGAACCATCAAGCGTTTCTTCCAAAGGAACTTATAAGATTGTTTTTTAAATTTTTTACATTTTAAATGAAAAACAAGCTTCTAATTACTTTTACAGTATTGATTTTTAATCTAGTCTGCTCACAAAGTGTAGATCCACTTCTTGGTAATTTATTGGGCAAAAAGTTTCCAGTTGAAAATTTGAAAGACGAAAATAATTTAGAATTTAAAATAGAAAAATTAAATGGTAAGCCAACCTTAATCAATATTTGGGTTACAACTTGCGGACCTTGCATAGAAGAATTGCCAAATTTAAATGAGTTACAAAATAAACTATTTTCACAAGTTAATTTTGTCGCAATTACTTTTGATACCAGAGAAAAAATAGAGAAATTTTTATTAAAACATCAATTTAAGTTTAAACATTTGAATCTTTCATTTCAGGATTTGGAAAAGCATGGAATCTATAAATACCCTTTAAATTTTGTTCTTGATGGAAAAGGAAATGTAAAAAGAATTCTTGGCGGAATTGATGAAACAGAAATTAACGACGTAATACAGATTTTTGAATCCTTAAAGTGAAATTGAGATATTTTCTAATTATGATTTAAATTCAAGACTTTATCTTCTTTTAAATCCTTTTGTTATTCTTAAATTTGAAACTGTAAAAAATAATATTTAAACTATGGCAGATCAACATATTTCTATCTGGGAATTTCTATTTGGCGGAGGCTTATTAAGTGTTACACTAATTATCATTCTAATATTTTCTGGAATTGCAGCTATCGTTTTTTTTGGACAGAAATTATATGCTCTTAACCGTGAAAATCAAGTTGATCCTTATTTGCTGAAAAATGTGAACGATCTTCTGAATGACGGCAGAGTACAATCCGCTGTTGATTTTTGCAGAAGAGACAATTCTCCCGAATCGAGAAGTGTAAAGAAAGGACTTAACAGATTGGGACGACCAATCAGTGAAATTTCCAATGCCATGGAAACGCACGCACAGATAGAACTTAACAAAGCAGAAAAAAATATTGGTTTCTTAGCAACACTTTCCGGTGCAGCTCCAATGCTTGGACTTCTTGGTGGTGTTTTGATACTGGCTTCTACTTTTGGATCGTTATCAAAAACAGAAACCATCGTATCCCAAAATCTTTTAGCTGCGGATTTTTATAAAGCTTTAGCCCCAACTGTCATTGGGTTAATTGTCGGATTTTTATCTTATATTTTTCATAATATTTTGGTGTCAAAAGTTGATTATTTATTGATGAAAATTCAGTTTCATACCAACGAATTTTTAGATATCATCAACAAACCCGCGTAAAATGGAATTCCGAAGGAGAACTAAAAAACTATCAGGACTGCCAATTGCATTTTATGTGGTTGCGCTGTTATTTTTTGTGCTTTTATTTTCTTTCAATTCCCTTTATTACAAAGCTTCTGAACAACCAAAACCGATTGTTGCGCAAGTTTCGAAACCGATAGAAACTGAACCTGAAAAAGATTCTGTTGTAAAAAATGAAATCTATATTCCGGATGTAGAAGTTTTGCCCGCAGATACAGTTTCAATCGCTAAGGAAATCACTCCTGTAAAAGAAGAGAAAAAGGAAACTTCCGATAAAACTAAAAAATCTGAAACCGAAGATAAAAAACCCACAAAGAAAGATGAGAAAAAAGAGGCTTCAAATCTGGATTCTAAAGAAGAAAAAATCACCAAAATCGGTAAAGACAGAACTCTGACTGCTTTCATCCCCGGAACGATGGGAAAAGCGGGAAAATTGCCTTCTCATAATTGCAAAACCAAAGGTCAATTGGTAATGTTCATAACGGTTGACAAAGCTGGAAATGTAACTTCTGCAGGACGTAGTAGTGGAATCAAAGATGCATGTAATATTACTTCAGCAGTGATTTGGACAAAGAAATATGTGAAAGCAAAGAAGTCTCAGAACATTTCTCAAGGAACTTATACAATTGTATTTTAGATTTATTTCATAAATTTTCTAACCAAATTTTTAAGCTCTCCAGTATTTATTTTCTTATTTTTAAATTTGTCCTTTCATCACGAATATGACTTCACAAGATTATAAAGACGCCGTAGACTGGCTATTTTTGCAAGCTCCGAATTATCAGAAAGACGGCTCTTCAGCTTACAAACCCGGACTTGATAACATCAAAAAACTTTGCGCTTTTTTCGGAAATCCACAAGATAAAATTAAAACAATTCATATTGGCGGAACCAACGGAAAAGGTTCTACAAGCAATATGCTGGCGTCGGTTCTTCAGGAATCGGCTTATAAAATTGGACTTTATAATTCGCCGCATTTAGTAGATTTTACGGAACGGATAAAGGTTAATGGTGGGAATTGTGAGAAGGAATTTGTTTATGATTTTATTCAAAAACTGAAACAATTACCAAGTGAAATCCAGCCATCTTTTTTCGAATTCACAACTATAATGGCTTTTGAATATTTTTATCAAAAAAAAGTTGACTTTGCAATTATAGAAGTTGGTTTGGGAGGAAGACTTGACTCTACAAATATTATCAATCCTTTGGTTTCTGCAATTACCAATGTTCAGCTTGATCATCAGGATCTTTTAGGTGACACCATTGAGCAAATTGCATTTGAGAAAGCCGGAATCATTAAAAAAAATATTCCCGTAATTTCCGGAGATGAAAAAGATATTGTGAGAAATATTATAATTAATAAAGCAAAAGAATTGAATTCAGAATTCATTGATGCTACAATTATTGAAAGTCCTTTAGAATCTGATTTGAAGGGAAAATATCAGAAAAAAAACATTCGTGTAGTTTTGGCTTTAGTTGAAGAATTAAGGAAACAAGGTTTGACAATTACTGATGAAAATGTAAAAGCCGGACTTTTAAATGTTTATAAGAATACAAACTTCATTGGAAGATGGTTTGAATTTTCAAAAGAGCCATTGACGATTTGTGATACTGGTCATAATCAAGCCGGATTGGAAGAAGTTTTCAATCAATTGAATGAATATCCGCAGCATAAACATTTAGTTTTAGGTTTTGTAAATGATAAAAAAATAGATGACGTTTTGGAAATTTTACCAGAAAATGCAGATTACTATTTTGTAAAACCATCTGTAAACCGAGGCAGAAATCCTGAAACTTATGAAGATCTTCTGAAAAAAAATGAAATTTCTTATAAAATTTTTCAAACTGTTCAGGAAGGTTATCTTTCTGCAAAACAGAATTGTAAAGATGAAGAGATTATCTTTATTGGCGGAAGCAACTTTGTAGTGGGAGATTTTTTAGAAAAAAATTTGCTGATTTAGTAATAAGTTGTATATTTGCACCACTCAAAACGGTAAGCCGTTGCGGGCTCTTAGCTCAGTTGGTTCAGAGCATCTGGTTTACACCCAGAGGGTCGGGGGTTCGAATCCCTCAGGGCCCACAAAAA
>Ga0157370_10002927_pt1 | contig 20330 bp, 21 predicted proteins | sample C35metaG_FD_113463 | JGI IMG/M metagenome (GOLD analysis project Ga0157370, IMG submission 113463) | Corn rhizosphere microbial communities from Kellogg Biological Station, Michigan, USA - C3-5 metaG | ecosystem: Host-associated > Plants > Roots > Rhizosphere > Soil | place: USA: Michigan...
GCGGGCCCTCGCGAAACCCAATCCCTAGTGCGCGGCCTCGTACTTGGCCACGATGTCGGCCGAGATGCGGCCGCGCTCGTTGACCTTGATGCCACGCGACTTCGCCCACGCCCGGATCTGCGCCGGCGTCGCGCCGCCGCTCGCGGCAGCGGCCCGGCCACGACCGCGCGGACGACCGGCTGCCGGCCGGCCGGCGGGACGGCCCCGGCCGCCGACGCGACGGGCCGCATTGACGTACACACCGAGCGCGTCGCGCAGCTTCTTTGCGTTGCTCTTACTGAGGTCGATCTCGTAGGTATCGCGACCGAGGGCGAATCGGATTGTTTCGTCGGCCGCGCTGCCGTCGATGTCGTCGACGAATGTCACCTGGACCTTTTGCGCCACGGTGTGTCCTTTCAACTAAGCCTTGTCCGTGAGATGGAAGAAAGCCAACCCGATATCGGCCCGAAATGCAAACACGACGGCGCAAACACTCGCCCATTCACAGGTGCAGCAGCATCCGCGTGTTACCGAGTGTGTTGGGCTTCACCCGCTCGAGATCGAGGAACTCGGCGACGCCTTCGTCGTACGAACGAAGCAGCTCCTCGAAGACGTCCGGAGCAACCGGCGAACCGTCGATCTCGACAAATCCGTGTCGCTTAAAGAACTCCACCTCGAACGTGAGGCAGAAGACCCTCCGCACCCCAAGCTCGCGAGCGGTATGAAGCAAATGGTCGAGTACCAGATGCCCGATTCCGTGGCCCCGCATCACCGGCGCGACCGCCAGGGTGCGCACCTCGGCGAGGTCTTCCCACATTACGTGGAGGGCACCGCAACCGACGACGGACGCCGCCCCCTCGCCGTCCACACCCTCCGCGACCCAGAACTCTTGGACATCTTCGAACAATGTCACCGTCGGCTTGTTGAGCAACTTCCGGTCGGGCGCGTAGGCGTCGATGAATTGACGGATCGCCTTCACGTCGGACGTCCGCGCCCGCCGAACAGTGATGTCGCCGCTCACAATCGCTACTCGGGCCGGACGAGCGGAAAAAGAATCGTCTCCCGGATACCGACTCCTGTGAGCAACATCACCAGCCGGTCGATGCCGAGCCCGAGGCCGCCCATCGGCGGTGCGCCGTACTCGAGCGCGCGCAGGAAGTCTTCGTCGAGCTGCATCGCCTCGGGGTCTCCGCCGGCCGCGAGCAATGATTGTTCGGTCAACCGTCGCCGCTGCTCGACCGGGTCGACCAATTCCGAATAGGCAGGCGCGAGTTCGACACCGTTGATGATGAGATCCCACGCCTCGACAAGCCGCGGATCGCGCCGATGCGGGCGGGCCAGCGGCCGGACCGATTCGGGATAATCGCGTACGAATGTCGGCTCGATCAGGGTGTGTTCGACGAGCTTTTCGAAGAGTTCGAGCAGAACCTGGCCGTGGTCCCACGCGGGTTGCAGCCCGACATCGAGCTTGTCGGCGATTGCCCGCAACTCCTCGACCGGCGTGTCGATCGTCACCTCGACACCCACGGCTCGCGAAACCGCCTCGTGGATGGTGACCGAGTGCCACGGCGCCTCGAGATCGATCGACCCTCCGCGCCCGTCGGGAACGACCGCCGATCCGACGACGCGCGCGGCATCGAGCACGATGTCGCGGGTCAGCGCGGCCATCGTGTCGTAATCGCCGTAGGCCTCGTAGGCCTCGAGCATCGTGAACTCGGGGCTGTGCGTGGAATCGACGCCCTCGTTGCGGAAGATGCGCCCGATCTCGTAAACCCGCTCGATGCCGCCGACCACGATCCGCTTCAGATACAGCTCGAGCGCGATTCGCAGGTACATCGGCAGATCGAACGCATTCAGGTGCGTCTTGAACGGCCGCGCCGCCGCGCCGCCGTGCAGCGTTTGCAAGCTGGGCGTCTCGACCTCGACGTAACCATGGCGATCGAGAGTCGAACGAACAGACCGGACGACGGCCGCCCGGGTCAGCACCATCTCACGCGAGTCGGCATTCACGATCAGGTCGACGTACCGCTGGCGCACCCGGGCCTCGGGATCGGCGAGCCCTTTGTGCTTGTCGGGCAGTGGCCGCAGGCCCTTCGCGGTCATCGCCCATGAGTCGGCGAGCACCGACAGCTCACCGCTTCGCGAGGTGATGACCTCGCCCTCGACCCCGACGTGGTCGCCGAGGTCGACGTCGGACTTCCACCGCGCCAATGCCTCAGCACCGACCTTGTCGAGCGAAAGCATCACCTGGATCTCGCCCGAGCCGTCACGAATCGTCGCGAAGCAGAGCTTCCCGCCCGTCCGGTAAAGGACGACGCGGCCGACGATGCCGACCCGAGAACCGGTGAAAGTGTCGGCCGGCAGATTGGCGTGAGCCTCACGGACGGCGGCAATCGTCGACGTCCGCGCAAAACCGACCGGATACGGGTCGATGCCCTCGGCGCGAATGCGATCGAGCTTTTCACGCCGCACGCGCATCTGTTCGGGCAGGTCGTCGGCTGAGTCTGGCGTCACGACTGGCAAGGTTATCGGGCGCTCAACTGACGTTGCGCTCGAATACCAGCCGCAAGCCGATCAAGGTCAACCACGGTTCATGGACGTCGATGTGCCGGCATTCTTCCAAGACAACCGTCGCCAGCCCACCGGTGGCGATCACAGTCGTCGACGGGCCGAGTTCGGCAACGATCCGCTCTGCGATGCCGTCGATCTGCGCCGCGAAGCCGTACAGGATGCCGGATTGCAACGCCTCGACGGTGTTCTTCCCGATGACCGACCGCGGCCGTACCAGCTGCACCTTCAGCAGCTGAGCGGCGCGCGACGCCAGCGCGTCGACAGAGATCTCGATGCCAGGAGCGAGCGCGCCCCCGAGAAACTCGCCGCGTTCGGAAACGACGTCGAAGTTGGTCGAGGTGCCGAAGTCGACGACGACCGCCGGCCCGCCGTGCAGCGTGTAGGCCGCGAGGGTGTTCATGATGCGGTCGGAGCCGACCTCTTTGGGGTTGTCGGTCAGCACCGGCACGCCCGTGCGAATGCCCGGCTCGACGATGACCACCGGCAGATCACTGAACCACCGCTCGCACATCGCGCGGACTTCGTTCAGCACGCGCGGCACTGTCGAGCAGGCTGAGATGCCGGCGACCGCATCGCGATGGCCAGAGCTGTCTAGCAGGCCGTTGACCAGCAGCGCCAGCTCGTCGGCCGTGCGGCGAGGTTCGGTCGCCAGCCGCCAGTGTTCGACGAGCTTCTCGCCGTCGAACAGCCCGAGCACGGTCTGCGTGTTGCCGACATCGATGGCCAGCAACATCTAGAGCTCCTCGGCTGGGCGTAGGTCGACGCCGATGTCGAGCACCGGCGCCGAGTGAGTGAGTGCGCCGACCGCAAGGTAGTCGACGCCAGTCGCCGCGACTTCTGCCGCGTTCGCGAGCGACAGGCCGCCACTCGCTTCGAGCTTGCAGTTCGCGCCGAGCGACCGCACGAGCGAGACGGCCTCGCGCATCAGCGCCGGCGACATGTTGTCGAGCAGCACGAGATCGGCTCCGGCGTCGACCGCTTCGCGTAGCTGGTCGATGTCGTCGCACTCGACCTCCACCGCGACGCCGGGAAAGTTCATCCGCACCGCTTCGAAGGCCGCCTTGACCCCGCCGGCGGCGAGCACGTGGTTGTCCTTCACGAGCGCGGCGTCGGACAGCGACATGCGGTGGTTGACCCCGCCGCCACAGCGAACCGCGTATTTTTCCAGCGCCCGCAGGCCCGGCGTCGTCTTGCGGGTGTCGCGAATCGACGCGCCGGTGCCGGAAACCGCGTCGACCCAAGCACGGGTCAACGTCGCGACGCCCGACAGGTGGCCGAGCAGGTTCAGCGCGGTGCGTTCGCCGGTGAGCAATGCGCGCGTGGCGCCGGTGGCCGAGAGCACGACCGTGCCGGCGTCGACCCGCATGCCGTCGACCGCCTTCTCTGTTATCTCGACGGCGTCATCGGTGGCGGCCCAAAGGACCGCCGCCACGATAGGCAAGCCGGCCACGACTCCGGTCGCCCGGGCGACGAAATCGGCAGTCGATTCCTGCTCGAACGGGATCGCGGCAACGCTCGTGACATCGACCCCGCCACCCAAATCCTCTTCGAGCGCGGCCACCACGAGCCGCTCGACAGCGTCGGGATCAAGCCCGGCGTCGGCCAGCCGATTCGCCAACTCGGAGGGCAGACTCATGAGGCGGCCGCCGGCTCGAACGCGCTGACCAGCTGACCCGACGATTCGAGCGACGTCACGACATGGCCCAGCCACTCGTCGTCAGGTTCTGGATGGTCTTCGCGCCAATGGCAGCCGCGGGTTTCGGCCCGCAACCGCGCTCCGGCAACGAGCGCCGTCGCCACTGTGTGCAGGTTGGTCGCCTGCCAGGCCTCGACGCACGGCTCGCCGGGTTGCGTTTCGATGACCCCGAGTTCGGCGGCCGCAGCTTCGAGACTCTCCGCGCTTCGAAGCACGCCCGCTCCGGTCGTCATCGCCGCCTGTACTTCGATCGAGGCGGACGGCGACAGCAGGCCGGCGTCCGCATCGTTCACGTGAACCGGCTCGGCGGAAGGCGGCAACGAGCGCACGAGTTCGTCGGCGATACGAGCGGCGAACACCAGCCCTTCGAGCAGGCTGTTCGAGGCGAGCCGGTTGGCACCGTGAACTCCGGTGCAGGCGACCTCGCCACACGCGTACAGACCCGGCACATTTGTTCGGCCCACTAGGTCGGTGCGCACCCCGCCGCTGGCGTGATGCGCGCCCGGAACAACCGGGATCGGCGTGGTCACCGGGTCGATGCCATGCGAGCGGCACGACGCGGTGATGGTCGGGAATCGCTCCTCGAAGTCGGGAACCGCGCGCGCGTCGAGCAGCACGTGATCGGCACCGGAGACCCGCAGCTGCCGGATGATCGCCTGTGCCACGACATAACGCGGCGCAAGCTCGGCAAGCGGGTGCTGGCCGACCATGAACCGATTTCCGTGGACGTCGACGAGAACTGCACCTTCGCCACGAACTGCTTCTGAAATCAGCGGTTGCTGCCCGGCGGCTCCGGGCCCGAGCCAAAGCACGGTCGGATGGAACTGCACGAACTCCAGGTCGGTCACCTCGGCGCCCGCCCGCAGGGCGAGCGCGACTCCGTCTCCTGTTGCCACGGGTGGGTTCGTGGTCGAGGCGAACACTTGACCGAGGCCGCCCGTGGCGAGCACCACCGCGCGGCCGAGGGCCGCGCCGACGCCGTCGCGCTGCCCCTCGCCGATCACATGCAGCGTGACGCCGGACGCACGGCCGTCGGCACTCTTGAGCAGGTCGAGCACGAGCGCGTGTTCGATGATCTCGATGCCTTCGGTGGCCTTCACCGCTTCGATCAGCGCGCGCTCGATCTCGGCGCCCGTCGCGTCACCACCGGCATGGGCGATCCGATGCCGCAGGTGACCGCCCTCGCGGGTGAGCGCGAGATCGCCGGCGTGGTCGAGGTCGAAGTTGGTGCCCAGCTCGACCAGCTCGCGCACCAGCGCCGGGCCTTCGGTGACCAGCACGCGAACCGCTTCTTCGTCGCAGAGCCCGGCGCCGGCGACGAGGGTGTCGGTCAGGTGCTGCTCGGGTGAGTCGCCAGGTCCGAGCGCGGCTGCGATTCCGCCTTGGGCCCAGCGAGTTGAGCCGGCGTCCAACTCGGTTTTGGTCACCAGCAGCACGCGACCCGCCCGGCGCGCCTTCAGCGCGGTGGTGAGTCCGGCGATGCCGCTGCCGACGACGACGATGTCGGCGCGGGCGGTCCAGCCGGGTGCGGGAGCGGCGAGGCGCCGCACCACGGTGTGCGAAGTCGCCGAAGTTTCGGTGGCGACCGTCATGACGCGCGCCCGTCGACCAACGCTGTCAGGTCGGGCGCCGACGCCGGCTCATCGCCGACATCGGCGATCCGGTTGGCCGCATCGACGAACACAACCGCCGGCTTGTGCTCGTGCGCTTCGGCGTCGGCCATCTGCGCGTAGGCCATGATGATCACCAGGTCGCCCGGGTGCACGAGGTGTGCGGCAGCGCCGTTGATGCCGACGACGCCGGAGCCGCGCTCACCAGCGATCACATAGGTCTCAAGCCGGTTGCCGTTGTCGATGTCGGCGATCGCGACGAGCTCGCCGGGCAGCAGGTCGGCGGCGTCCATCAGGTCGGGGTCGAGGGTGATCGAACCGACGTAGTGCAGATCGGCCCGGGTCACCGTCGCCCGGTGGATCTTGGACTTCAGCATCGTTCGCAGCACGTGCTCAACCTTCCTGCGATGCCGCGGCGGCCCGCACTGTGACGCCAACATTGTCGATCAGCCTGGTGTTTCCGACGCGGGCGGCCACGGCGAGCACCGCCTGGCGATCGGTTGGGGCGTCGCGGACGTCGTCGAACGTGTCGGGGTCGACCAGCGCAACGTAGTCGAGGTCGACGCCGTCGGCACTGCCAATAAGTGAGCGCGCAATCGTGACCACCTGAGAGGCCGTGGCACCGCTACGCGCGGCATCGGCAGCCGTCGCGAGCGCCGACGGCAAGATCAATGCGGCGGCCCGTTGCTCAGGTGACAGGTACTTGTTGCGGCTCGACAACGCGAGACCGTCGACATCACGCACCAACGGCGCCTCGACAATGCGAACACCAAGGTCGAGGTCTGCGACCATGCGGCGAACGAGCGCAAGCTGCTGAGCGTCCTTCCGCCCGAAGACCGCGATGTCGGGCTTCGTGAGAGCAAACAGCTTGGCGACAACGGTGAGCACGCCGTCGAAATGGCCTGGCCGGCTGGCGCCTTCGAGCTTTTCGGCAATGCTGCCGGCACAGACTCGCACGATCGGTTCGGTGGGGTAGACGACTTCGCGCGTTGGCACGAACGCGAGCGCGACGCCTTCAGCCGCACACATTTCGAGATCGGCGTCGAGCGTGCGCGGGTAGCGGTCGAGGTCTTCGGTCGGGGCGAACTGCAACGGGTTGACGAAGATGCTGACGACGACGGTGTCGGCAACCCGTTTTGCCTTACGCAGCAAGGAACGATGGCCCTCATGCAACGCGCCCATGGTCGGTACCAAGGCAACCGTGCCGGCGAGAGCGGCGCGCGCAGTTGCGAGTTCTTCGCGAGTGCGGGCGATCTGAACGTCGGTCATTCGGCGTCCTCACGTCGTCCGGCCAACACGTCGAGCAGATCGATGGCGTCGTCCGGTGCGAGCAAACCGGCAGCGAGCGCGCGGTCTGCGGTGAGCCGCGCCATCGCGACATACGCCGCCCTTATTTCGGGCGAAACAGCAGACAGGACGGCGATGTGCAACCGAACGGTTCCGGCATCGCCGCGCGCCACCGGCCCAGTAAGGGCGGAATCGCCATAACGAAGGGAATTATCGAGCGCTGCAGACAGCAAAGGCCCAAGCATGCGTTGCGGGTCGTCGGCCCCGGCCTTGCGCAACAGGTCCATCGAGGAGGCGACGAGCGTCACGAGATGGTTGGCGCCTTGCGCGAGAGCAGCGTGATAGAGCGGCCGGTTCGATTCGTCGATCCAGACCGGGTCGCCGCCCATCTCGAGAACGAGCGTTTCGGCCACCGGGCGCAGCACCTCCGGCGCCGTGACGCCGAAGCACACACCGGCAAGCCGGTCGAGATCGACGCTCGTGCCGGTGAACGTCATCACCGGGTGAATCGCGAATGGCAGCGCACCGAGTGCCGTTGCCGGCCCGAGCACGTCGATGCCGTACCGCCCTGACGTGTGCACGACGAACTGGCCGGCTCGAACACCCCCGGCCGCGACGAGCCCTTCGACCAGAGCCGGAAGCGCGTCGTCAGGTAGGGCGAGCAGCAGCAGGTCGACGTCCGGGCCTATTGCGTCGGCGGCGCGGACCTCGACGCCCGGCAACAGCGCATCGGCGCGGCGACGTGACGCCTGCGAGATCGCCGAAACGGCGACGATGTTGTGGCCCGCGGTTCGCAACGCGGCACCGAGCACCGCACCCACGCGGCCGGCGCCGATGATCCCGACGGCCAGCCGACCGGGACGGTCGCCTGGATCGAGCGGATGTGCAGCACTCATTCGGTCGTGTTCCAGTCCTTGCGGGGGTACCGGACGCCGTCGAGCCTACCGGCCCGTCGGTCCCGGGCTGCCCACCAGCCGACCGGGCGCCATGGCCGGCGTCAGGCGCCAGCCGACATCCAGCGCTCGGGGCCCGAGACCGCGCGACCTTGCCGAGCAAGCGCCGCCTCGACGTCGACGATGCGCCGTGCCTCCGCGATGTCGCGATCGGGCGCGACGACATCGACCGGCCCGTGCGTCGAGTGCAGATGCACGGTGGCGAGTCGCAGCAGTCGCTGCAACGGACCAACCGACAGTGCGACGCTTTGAATCTTCTCGTGCCGCATCACGGCGTAGGTCGTTTCAAGAACGCCACTGCGGACGGCGAAAACCTGGTCGTTCGAGCCTGCCCTGAAGGTCCACCACCGCACCGGAGAACGCCATTTCGCGCGACTGGGCACCCGATGCACCTCGATCGCATCGATATCGACACCCGGCAACACCCGGCTCATGACCGCACGCGCTTGCTCTGGTGTGCCGACTGGCAGCAGCACCGAATTGTGGTGATGGCCCTCGTTCGCGCTGCGCCCTGCGTAACCTGCGACGTTCGCCTCTACCCTGACCCAGCGGCACAACCGCCACAAGAACGGCTGCACGATGCGAACCGCCTGCACCCGCCCGGGAGGTACGGTCTGCGACCGCGTCTCGAGCAGCCCGTGGCGTAACCGCAGGCCGTCGGGCGAGTCTGCGACCGTGAAGCCCGAGTGCTGCTGAATCGTCTGCCACACCGTTGCGAACGCGCCCAATACACCAGGCAACGTGCCACCGATGATGCCCGGCGTGCCGGTCACTACTGCGACGGTGATGAAGAGCACGATCCACAGAAATCCGATAATCGCGGGAGTCGACAGCAACGCACCGCCGACGATGGCGCCGGCCGAACAAGACACCAGTGGTCGCTCCGGCGCCTCCGGCGTGCGGTGATCGAGGCCTGCCGCCATCGCGAGCAGTGACGCCCGCAACGCGCGCGCGTCTTCGAGCCGCAGATAGGCGAGCGCGACTTTCCCTTCGTGCCCACCGGCCATGTCGAGCTTGAGTTCGGCGAGTCCGAGCATTCGGGCGAACAGCGGCTGGACGACGTCCACTGCCTGCAACCGATCGATGCGCACCCGCCGCGACCGTTTGACGAAAACGCCCGTGTCGACGCGGACGTCACCGTCGGCGATGCGGTAGTTGGTGAACAACCACGACAGGTAAGCGCCGGCGACGAACACGATGGCCAGCCCGAATCCGATGACGGGGAACAACCACCCGGCGTGCTCGGTGTCGCGATAGTTCACGGCGGCCAGGCCGAGCAGCGAAACGACGAAGCGGCCGGCTTTGACGATCGCGGTGGCCGGATGCGGCCTGCCTTCACGGAAAACCGCACCGATCTCCTGGCTCATCGACGAACTCACAGCCCGGCGGAGCGAGCTTCGCCCAGCGCCGACAAGCGATCGCGCAGCCGGGCCGCCTCATCGGGCGGCAGCCCGCGGATCCTCGCGTCAGTACCCGCGGCCGCAGTGTGCAGCCGAACGGTCGCGATGCCGAATCGCCGCTCGATCGGACCAGCGGTGACGTCGACCAGCTGCATGCGCCCATACGGGACGACGACCAGCCGCCGGAACAGCACACCACGCGTGACCAGCAAATCCTCGGCGCGCTCGGAATAGCCCCAGGAACGGTAGTTGCGATCGACCGCGACATAGCTCGCCGCCGCGGCGACGGCAACCGAGCAAAGCCCCACCACGATGACGAGCGGCGTGCCCGAGAGGAGGCCGGCAAGAACGAAAGCAACGGCCAGCAAGGCCGCCACGACCAACACGATCGCGCGCCGCATCGACCGCAAGTGCGGCGACACCGTCGCCCAGGCCTCGCCGGGCGGGGCGAACGCCTGGTCCATTTCGGTCACGGTACCGACCGTAGGTTCTTGCGGTCGTGCTCGTCGGGCGGTCGGGGCACCCGGCAGCTGTACTCCAGGAAGAGTGCCGCGCCGACGAGCGCCAGCGCTGCGACCAGGCTCAACCCGCTGGTCCGGCTGTCGGAATTGATCCTCGGCTTGCCGAGATGCATCAGCGTGTAGACCAAGAAGCCGCCGTAAAGCCCGGCGACCACCGCGGCCGCGTGGCTGCTGGCCTTGGCCAGCACCGCGAGCCGGGCGACGAACAAGGGCTCAAGCCTGCGCTGCACCGGCACGTCGGGGTTGCGCAGCCGGTGCCGAACCGAGAACGCGAACCCCAACTCGGCGACCGCCAAGATCACGAGGGTCAGCGGGCCGACCACCGGCAACGCCGGCCACGACTCGTACTCGCGCGAGACGATCAGCCAGCTGATCACGCCGGCCAGCAACAGCAGAGCGGCCAGCATGGACAGCCTGGTCGGCCGCATCAGCGCACCTCCGGCAACCGCAGCGTCGGGGCGTCGAGCCGGCGAACGCCGGCCACTTCGACCGTATCGAGCAACTCGGCGACCCGCCCGCGCCCGGGCACCACGGCGTCCGGGTCGACGTCCGACCACGGCAGCAGCACGAAGGCCCGCTCGTGGGCGCGCGGATGCGGCAGCGTGAGCACCGGATCGTCGCTCATCACGTCGTCGAACGCGATTATGTCGACGTCGAGCGTGCGTGGGCCCCACCGTTCGAGCCGCACGCGTCCGGCGTCCGCCTCGATCGTGTGCGCGAGGTCAAGCAGCGCGGACGGCGACAACGCGGTCTCGACGATCGCGACCGCGTTGTAGTAGTCGGGCTGTTCGGGGCCGCCGACCGGCGCGGTCTCGAAAATCGCTGAGACCCCAACCACTTTCGCTTCAGGAGCGAGCGCATCGACTGCGCCTTGCAAGGCGGCCGCGCGGTCACCGAGGTTGGCCCCCAACGCAAGAACAGCCCGGCTCATGAATCACCCTGCCGTCGCTCGATCGACACGACGACGTCGTCGAAAGTCAGCGGGATCGGCGCTGCCGGCTTGTGGACATTGACCTTTACGGCCTGCACACGCCGGTCTTCGAGGCAAGCCGCTGCGATCCGGCTTGCCAACGTTTCGATCAGGTTCAGTGGCTCGCCTGCAACGATGTCGGCGATCGCTTTCGCGAGCGCACCGTAGTCGACGGTGTCGACGAGATCGTCGGACGCCGCCGCGGCAGCCGTATCAACCTCCAGCGAGACGTCGATGACGAACTCCTGGCCGTCGACCCGCTCGTGCTCGAAAACCCCATGATTGCCGCGAATTCGAAGGCCGCGAAGCTCGATGCGATCGGTCATGGCTGCGCCCTCCACCGCGCGGCGACCTTCACTGCGTCGACGTCTGCGGCAGGCTCGTGAACGCGCACGCCCCAAGCGCCCGCTGCGGCGATCAGCGCGGTGAGCGCAGAACTCGCATGGTCGCGCTCGGCGGGCGGGCGGAGTTCGCCGTCCTCTGCCAGCAAATGCCCGAGAAACGCTTTGCGCGACGCACCGACGAGCACCGGTCGGCCGAGCGCGGTGATCTCGTCGAGGTGTTTCAGCAGCGCCCAGTTGTGACCGGCTCCCGGTTTCTTCGCAAACCCCAGGCCTGGGTCGAGCACCAGCTGGTCGACGTCCGCACCCGCATCAACGACGGCCTCGATGCGCGCCGTTAGCTCACGCCGCACGTCGGCCACGACGTCGTCGTACTCGGCGCGGGTTTGCATGTCGACGCTGTGCCCGCGCCAGTGCATCACGACGTAAGCAATGCCGGACGACGCGATGAACCGCACCATTGCCGGGTCGGCGAGCCCTCCGCTGACGTCGTTGACGAGCACCGCCCCGGCGTCGACCGCGCGCCTGGCGATTTCCGAGTGCATCGTGTCGATGCTCACCGGCCCGGCCGCCGCGAGTTTGGTCACGACCGGCAGCACCCTGCGCAGTTCCTCCTCAGGGTCGACCCGAAGCGCACCCGGCCTCGTCGACTCGCCGCCGATGTCGACGATGTCGACGCCCTCGGCGAACAGCGCCAGCCCGTGCTCGACCGCTTGACCGTGGTCGAAATAAAGGCCGCCGTCTGAGAACGAGTCGGGCGTGACGTTGAGCACGCCCATCACGCGGCACCGGCCGAGGTCGGGAAATCCGACCAGCCTTGGAAACGCTGCGATGCCGTTCACGCCGCCGGGCCAAGCCGCAGCAGCCGCCGCAACTGCAACACCCGCGGGTGCGGCCACACGATGAACGCCTCTGCTTCAAGTGCCGCGATCGCGATGCGCGGCAGGTCGCCCGCGCCGGGGTAGACGATGAACCTTGGCAGCCAGTCGGGCTGGAACTTCGCGTTGAAGCGGTACAGCGACTCGATCTGGAACCAGCGCGACGCGAAAACGAGCAACCCTCGCCAACCCCGGCTGATCGGCCCTGCACCGAGCTTTCCGCCGCGCTCGAGCGCGGACCGAAACACCGCGAAGTTCAGTGACACCCGCTTCACGCCCAGGCTCGGACAGGCGTGCAGCGCAGCGGTGATGAGGTATTCGTTCAGCCCCGGATCGGCCGCACGGTCGCGCCGCATCAGGTCGAGCGAGAGTCCGTCGTCGCCCCACGGCACGAAATGCAGGAACGCCCGCATGACGCCGTCCTTCATCGCGGCAACGCCGACGCAGTCGCCGTCTGCCGGATCACCGAACCGGCCGAGCGCCATCGAGTAGCCACGTTCGGTCTCGGTGCCACGCCACGAAGCGGCCTGCACGCGATAGGCAACCGCCTGCTCTGGTGTGAGGTCGCGAACGCGGTTCACTTCCGCGGTGTAGCCGGCCCGCTCGACCCGGTTGACCATCTGCCGCACATTGCGCATCGTCCGCCCACCGAGACTGAACTCGGCCACTTCGACGACTGCTTCGTCACCGAATTCGAGCGCCGACATCTCGGTTTCGCGGGTCCAGACCTCGCCGCCCAACTCGCTGCAGCCGAGCACTGCCGGCACCCAGGCGTGTCGCTCGGCTTCTGCCATGAATTCCTTGACGGCGCCGGGCCACGCCTCGGGGTCGCCGAGCGGATCGCCGCTGGCCAGCATCACACCCGACACGACGCGATAGGCGATGCACGACTTGCCGGTCGCCGACCACACGACGCTCTTGTCGCGGCGCAGCGCGAAGTAGCCCAGCGAATCCCGTTCGCCGTGTGCAGCGAGCAGCGCGCGCATCCGGGTTTCATCGCTGGGGGCAAGGACCGCCCGTGGTTCTGCCGGCCGAAAGGCCAGATAGACAGTGACCAACGCGGTGAGCGCGCCCATCGCGACAAGGGTCGATGCGATGAGGTCACCGGTGCGATCGCCGTCGAACCGCAGCGGGCCCGTAACGCCGACGAGACCGTACGCCACATGCTGCGCGACTCTTGCGAAGCCTGGGTGCCCTTCGACCTGATGCGGCCGCACCTCGATGAGTAGACAGCCCAAAACGAAGCTTGCCGCGCCGAGGCCGACGAACGCGAACAGCGCCCGCCAGCGAGTGCGCGGGTCGCCCCGCGCGAAAAACTCACCGCGATAGACGTAGAACGCAACCAGGATCAGGCCGTCGACGGGCAACCAAGCAGGCGCGTCGCCAAGGTCGGGCCGGTGCAGGAAGTGCAGCACAAGGCTCACCGCGAGGATGACGACCACCGCTTGCCAAGCCCGCCGCTTGCGCCGCCGCAACGCATGCGACAGCAGGATCAGCAAACCGCCCGCCACCACCAGCGCAGCGGCCGCAACCCCATGAATGAACGCAGTGTCGACCGTGCCCGGGAGCACGTGGTCGATGACCTTCACGCGCTCCCACAGATGCGGGCGCACCACCATCGCAATGTTGCGAATGCCCAGCAACAGCGTCACGAGCCCAGCGACGAACGGCACCCAGCGCCGCCGTGACCGGCGCTCGCCGACGATGCCGTCGAGCGGCACGCGCCGGGCCGGCTTCACGGCCGGCTCGGCCGGGGTGTGGACGGCTCCGTCGCTCTCGCTGTGCTGGCGCACGCTCTCCCGGATGTGCTGGCGCACGACGCTTCCTCGAATGTAGCGGTCAGCGCGCCGCGATGAGCCCGAGGGCTTCGGCGCGGGTGCGGTCGGAGTCGCGGAACGCGCCCCTGACGGCTGAGGTTACCGTCCGCGCACCCGGCTTGCGCACGCCGCGCATCGACATGCACAGGTGCTCGCATTCGATGACGACGATGACTCCTCGCGGCTCCAGGATCTCCTGAAGGGCATCGGCGATCTGCGACGTCATGCGCTCCTGCACCTGCGGCCGCCGCGCGAAGACCTCAACCAACCGGGCGAGCTTGGACAACCCGGTGATCTCCCCCTTGGCGTTCGGGATGTACCCGACGTGTGCCACGCCATGAAACGGCGTCAGGTGGTGCTCGCACGTGCTGTAGAGCTCGATGTCGCGCACGATGATCATCTCGTCGTGGTTGGCGTCGAACACCGTGGTCAGCACGTCTTCGGGCCGCTGCCGCAAGCCGGCGAACTGCTCCGCGTACGCACGGGCGACCCGAGCCGGCGTCTCGCGCAAGCCGTCTCGGGTGGGGTCCTCGCCGATCGCCAGCAGGATCTCGCGAACAGCCGCCTCGATCCGCGGCAGATCGACCGTGTTGTCGACGCCGAGCCCCAGCTCGTCGTCGTCCGATTCAAGCACCTTAGCTACCTGAACTACCTGGACTACTCGGACGGCGAGTGGCCGGCACCGCCAGCGCTGCCGCCCTCACCCGCGTGCTCGCCTGCCGGCTGCCCCGCGTAGCCGCCATTGCTCGAGCCGTTGCTGCTGATGACGTCGGTGCCGCCCTCGACAGACGCGCCCGATGCGAGCAACGCAAGCTCCCGCGGGGTGAGCACGGGTGCCTTGTCACTCGGGAGCCGCTTGCCGTAGCCGGTGTAGGAGCCGCGCGCGGGGCGCTTTTGCACCCGCTCGAAGATGCGCAGCACTTCGTCCTTTTGCAGCGTCTCCTTCTCCATGAGCTCGAGCACCAGGTTGTCGAGCACGTCGCGGTACTCGACCAGGATTTCCCACGCCTCGTCATGCGAACTCTCGATGAGGCGGCGCACCTCGTCGTCGATCGTCGAGGCGATCTCCTCGGAGTAGTCGCGCTGGTGACCCATCTCCCGGCCGAGGAAGACCTCGCCGTTCTCCTGGCCGAACTTGCGCGCACCGAGCTTCTCGCTCATGCCGTACTGGGTGATCATGTTGCGGGCGATCGACGTGGCCTTCTCGATGTCGTTCGCCGCGCCGGTGGTCGGCTCGTGGAAGACGAGCTCTTCGGCCGTGCGGCCGCCGAGCAACATCGCGAGCTGGTCCATCATCTCGGCACGGGTGACGAGGAACTTGTCCTCGGTCGGCAGCGCCAAGGTGTAACCGAGCGCGCGCCCGCGCGGCAGGATCGTCACCTTGTGCACCGGGTCGGCGTTCGGCAGCGCGTGGCCGACGAGCGCGTGACCGCCCTCGTGGTAGGCGATGATCTTCTTCTCTTTCTCGCCCATGATGCGGCTCTTGCGCTCGGGACCGGCCATCACGCGGTCGATCGCCTCTTCGAGCGTGAGCATGTCGATCTGCTTGCGGTTGCCGCGTGCTGTCAGCAGCGCTGCCTCGTTGATGACGTTCGCGAGGTCGGCACCGGTGAAGCCGGGGGTGCGCCGGGCGATGACGTCGAGATCGACGTTGTCGGTGAACGGCTTGCCCTTGGCGTGCACCCGCAGGATGCCCTTGCGGCCCTCCATGTCGGGGCGGTCGACGACGATCTGCCGGTCGAAACGGCCGGGGCGCAGCAGCGCGGGGTCGAGGATGTCGGGCCGGTTGGTGGCCGCGATCAAGATGACGCCGCCCTTGACGTCGAAGCCGTCCATCTCGACGAGCAGCTGGTTCAGGGTCTGCTCGCGCTCGTCGTGACCACCGCCGAGGCCGGCGCCACGGTGGCGGCCGACGGCGTCGATCTCGTCGATGAAGATGATGGCCGGCGCGTTCTCCTTGGCCTGGGTGAACAGGTCGCGCACCCGGGATGCACCGACACCGACGAACATCTCGACGAAGTCGGAACCCGAGATCGAGTAGAACGGCACGCCGGCCTCGCCAGCAACGGCACGAGCAAGCAGCGTCTTACCTGTGCCAGGCGGGCCGTACAGCAGCACGCCCTTGGGGATCTTGGCGCCGATGGCCTGGAACTTCGCGGGGTTCTCGAGGAACTCCTTGATCTCCTGGAGTTCCTCGATCGCTTCGTCAGCACCCGCAACGTCGGCGAACGTGGTCTTGGGAGTGTCCTTGCTGATGAGCTTCGCCTTGGACTTCCCGAAGTTCATGACCCGCGAGCCGCCACCCTGCATCTGGGTGAGCATGAACACCATCAGGCCGACGAGCAGCAGGATCGGCAGCGCGTTCAGCAGGATCGCGAGCCACACGCTGCCGTGGGTGACCTTGACGTTGTAGAGCTTGGCGGGGTCGAGCTTCTTGTCGAGGGCGAGCTGGTCGAGGGTGTTCTGAAGCTTGACCTCTTGGTCGGGCGAGATCGACGCCGAGATCTTCGTGGTGCCGTCCGAGAGCGGCTTCGTCAGCGTGGCCTGGACGGTCTGCTCCTTGTCGTGGAAGATCACGGAGCTCACGTTGCCGGTGTTGATCGCGTTCGTCACCTGGGACGTGTCGACGCCCTTGTAGTCACTGCCCCCGCTCCACAACCCCTTGAGCAGGACGAGCAGCACCACAATAAGAAGGACCCAGAACAGGGGCCCTCGCGCATATCTCTTGACGTTCATAGATGCGGAGCGAAGCTCGCCCCGTACCTCCTGCCGACTCGTTCCCGGTGGTTGAATTCAGTGGTCCCAGTAAGCGTCGGCGCGCTGCCCCTCTGACCCAAGGCCACGCGCCGCAATTGCGCGATCTGTCCGATCTTCCCCGATCTTGCCCGATCTTCCAGGACCTCGACGGTACACCGCACCGCTTGACATCTGGGTACCCACTTGCTTAACCGACAGGCATCCCCATACGTTCCCGCGGCCGCCGCTCGATCATGAAGGCGCCGCGGGTGGCAGCCCGCCAACGGGAACTCCCGAGCGAGGCCTCGACCCCCCGAGCGAGGCGTGCACGCCACGCTCAGGGGGTTCCCGCCGCCTGAGCGTGATCGAATCGCACGGGGGTGCGGGGCCGACTACGACTCGTAGACGCTCGGCTTGAGCGTGCCGACGAACGGCAGGTTGCGGTACTTCTCGTTGTAGTCGAGCCCGTAGCCGACGACGAAGTCCTTCGGGATGTCGAAGCCGAGGTAGCGCACGTCCACCTCCTGCTTCACCGCCTCCGGCTTGCGCATCAACGCGCACACCTCGACCGACGCAGGGGCACGCGACTGCAGGTTCGCCACCAGCCACGACAAGGTCAGCCCCGAGTCGACGATGTCTTCGACGACAAGTACGTGCCGACCCTCGATCGCGTGGTCGAGGTCCTTCAAAATGCGAACCACCCCGGACGACGACGTGCCCGACCCGTACGACGAGATCGCCATGAAGTCGATCGTGACCGGCAGGTGCAGCGCCCGCGCCAGATCGGCCATGACCATGACCGCGCCCTTCAAGACGCCGACGAGCAACAACTCCTTGCCCGCGTAGTCGGCGTCGATCAGTGCAGCGAGATCGGCGACCTTGGCCTGAATTTCCTTCTCTGTCAGCAAAATGCTGGCGAGGTCATCACCGACGTCCGACTCGTCCACGAAGCAGGTGCCCTATCTCGTTCGTCACTTCCCGGCGGGTGGCCCGGTGAAGTAGAGCCTGCCATACCGCCGCGACGCGCTTCGCCCGCCGGGCAAACTCACGCTTCCCTGCCCTCGCCAGTCGGTGATCAGCGCATCGATCGCACCGACGTGTGCCGCTCCCAGGGCGCCGGCAGAAGCGCCAGCCTCGAGCGCCGCACGTCGCAGCACCCGGGTGCGGATCGCCGCCGGCAACCGCTCCAGGTCGGCGATGTCGAACCCGTCTTCCGGCAATGCGCACAGGTCGGCGAACGCGGTCGACGCCCAGGCCTCGAGCGCCTCTGCGTCAGCCCGGGCGAGTTGTGCGGTCCGGGCCAACGCCTCCGCAACGCCCGGCCCGAGCTCGGCCTCCAGCACGGGCATGACCGCGGCCCGCACCCGCGCGCGGGCGTAGGCCGGGTCGGCATTGTGGGGGTCGTCCCACACCGGTAGGCCTTCTTCAGCACACGCCGCCCGGGTGGTTGCTCTCGACAACCCCAAGAGCGGACGGCGATATCGGCCGCCGTCTCCGGACGTGGCCGCCATCCCGGCCAGCGATCGAACGCCCGACCCGCGGGCGAGCCCGAGCAGCACGGTCTCGGCCTGGTCGTCCATCGTGTGGCCGAGCAGCACAGCAGCCGCACCCGTGCGCTGGGCGACGGCCGCGAGGGCGGCATAGCGCGCGGTCCGCGCTGCCGCCTCGGGGCCACCTTCGGTACCGACCGACACCGTCTCGCACTCGACCGGATTCAGGCCAAGGTCGACCAGCAGCCGCACGACGGATTTCGCCCGCTCCGCCGAACCGCTCTGCAGTCCGTGATCGATCGTCACGCCACCTGCACGGACGCCGTTCTCGCTGCGCGGCGCCTCGAACGCCAGCGCCGCAGCGAGCGCCACGGAATCGGCCCCCCCGCTGCAGGCGGCCAACACGAGCGACCCGGCCGGCAGTTCGCCGAGTACCCCTCGAACGGCATGCCGGACGGCGGCCACCGCCGGCGCAGGGCCCACGGCGTCCGCCCTATTCGGTCATGGACGGCGGCGGCGGTTCGGGGGACCCGCCGCCGCCGCTGATCTCGGCCCGCAGCACGCGCGACATCCAGGACGGCGGATCGGCGATCTCGGCCTTGGTCGGCAGCGTGTTGGGCGACGTCCAGACCCGGTTGAAGGCGGGCATGCCGGCTCGGTCGACGACCGCCTTCACGAAGGCGGCGCCCTCGGCGTACTGGCGAGCTTTCATATCGAGACCGAAAAGCTTGCGCACCAGACGATCGGCCGGGTTCTGGCCGCGGCGGCGTTCGCCGAACTTGCGGCTGATCTCCTCGACGGTGGGGATGACGTCGGGCCCGACACCGTTCATCACGTACTCGCCGTGACCCTCGAGCAAGGTCATGACCGCGGTCAGCCGGTTCAGGATCGCCCGCTGCTCGGGGGTCTGCACCGCCTCGATCAGGCTGAGCGCCGGCTCGATGCCGGCATTCTCGGCGTTCTCGCCACGCCAACGCTGCTGGCGGAGGTTGTCGCGGACGGCGTCGCCCACCGCGCGCAGCCGGCCGAGCATCGCGGCCGGGTCGAGATCGCTGGCAGCGAGGAAGGCACTGATCTCGTCCTGCACGTGCGCGCGCAGCCAGGGCACCGCGGTGAACTGGGTGCGGTGAGTCACCTCATGTACGCAGACCCAGAGCCGAAAGTCGTGTGGATCGACAGCCAGCTGGCGCTCGGCCGCCACGATGTTTGGTGCGACCAGGCTCAGCCGGCCGAGGCGCGCCCGACCGTTCGCGGGCGGCAGGAACAGCTCGTACTGGCCGAGCACCTTGCCGGACAGGTAAGCCAGCAGGACGCCGACCTGTGCCCCGGTGACCCGTGACGCGACGGCGGTCATCATCGGGCCGCCCACCCTGCCCTCGCGCTTGCTCGCCATCTTGTCGAGCAGCGGCTGCATCACGATCTGGAAGCCGCCGACGTTGCCCTTCACCCAGCCGGTGCGGTCGACGACCGTGGCCGGCTCATGGGGGTGCGGGGCTTTGAGACCCGTGAATGCGGTGACGTGGTCCTCGGCCTCGACGGCCAGTTGCCGCAGTTCCCGCACGGCGCCGAATGCCTCGTCGCGGGTGACCGCCGGGCCGCGCGGCGCCAACCGGGTCGCGGTGGTGACGGCCAGGTCCCAGTCGACCAGCCGGGTGGACGATTCCGTCATGCGCTTCTCCGCTCACTCATGCAAGCCACCGTACGGCCCGTCACGAACACCCGCAGCCGGCCAGCCCGGCGGTCACTCGGTCGAGTGCGGCTTCGCTCTTCGAGGTCGCGTTGTTGGCAACACCGCTCGCCACGATCGCGAAGCTCAGCACCCGGCCGCTCGTGTCCTGCAGGAAGCCGGCCAGAGCGACAACGCCGTCGAGCGTTCCCGTTTTCGCGCGCACCAGACCGCCGGCGGCCGCAGCGGGTGACGTCGTGTACCGCGTCGCAAGCGTGCCCGTGAAGCCGGCCACCGGCAGACCTTGAACCACCGGCGACAGCTCCGGATGACCCGGCGAGAGCAGGGTGTCGACCATTTGCACCAGGGTTTGCGGCCGGATCCGGTCGTTTCGCGACAGCCCGCTGCCATCGAC
>Ga0157370_10002928_pt1 | contig 20320 bp, 16 predicted proteins | sample C35metaG_FD_113463 | JGI IMG/M metagenome (GOLD analysis project Ga0157370, IMG submission 113463) | Corn rhizosphere microbial communities from Kellogg Biological Station, Michigan, USA - C3-5 metaG | ecosystem: Host-associated > Plants > Roots > Rhizosphere > Soil | place: USA: Michigan...
CGAGCGACTCCGGTTGATGTGCGGGGAGCTCGGCGTCGACCTTGTGGATCGCGTCGCGCACCGCTGACGTCAGCGCGGTCGCGCTCTGCGACGAACGAATCGCGATCCACATTCCCGGGAACGGCGATTGCGCGAATGGGAGATAGACGACGGGGCTCATCGGAGCGCCCACGCCCTCGTACACCGCATCGCCCGCGATGCCGACAATCGTTCGCGTCACTCCCGACAGCGAGATCTCGCGGCCTACCGGATTCTCGCCCGGCTCGAAGTATCGCCGCACGAGCTCCTTGCTCACGATCGCGGTCGGAGTCGAGGTCGCGTTATCGCGCGTGTCGAACGTGCGTCCACTGAGCAGCGGAATCCCCAACGCCTCGAGATAGCCGGACGTTGCCGGAATGTAGATCGCGACGCGTTCGTGGCCGGGTTGCATCGACGGCTTGCCGGTAATCTCGAGCGGCTCGGATTCCTGAATGTGCGTCGGCGGCATGCTCGTGCTCGCGCCCGCGCCGGTCACACCAGGAATCGCGCGCAGATTTGCCAGAATGCTCTCGATCGCGCGCGCCTTGGACTCCTCCGATTGATATCTGGGCCCAATCGCCGTCACGTGCGCGACGGTTACGCCGCCCGCACGAACGCCCAGGTCCGTCGACGTGAGCAGCGCGAAGCTCCGCAACATCAACCCGGAGCCGACCAGCAGCACCACCGCGAACGCAACCTCGAGCACAGTGAGCAGCGAGCGCGTGCGGCCTCCGTGTATACCACTGCTTGCGCCCTTGCCCTGCGCCCGCAACGTGTCATGCACGGTATTACCCCATCCGAGGAGCGCAGGTGCGACGCCGAAGAGCAATCCGGTGACGATCGACAGGCCAAGCGCGAACATGAGCGTTTGTGCATCGATCGCCACGGTCTCGAGCCGCGGCATGTCCGACGGCGCGAAGTGGAGCAGCGCACGCTTGGCGACGAACGCGACGGCGATCCCTGCCGCGCCGCCAATAAGCCCAAGCAGCACGCTCTCCGTGACGAGCTGGCGCATCACTCGGCCGCGATGCGCGCCGAGTGCGCGGCGGACGGCGAGCTCGCGTTCGCGCGCGGAAAGGCGCGCGAGCAGCAGGTGTGCGACGTTCACGCACGCGAGGAGTAGAATCAGGCCTGCGGCGCCAAACACCGTCCAGAGTGCGCGCTGCACCTTGCCGACTGTGTCGCTGCGCACGGTTTGCAGATGCGCCGCGGTGCCGTCGTCCTCGGGGAACGTCTTTGCAAGCTCGCGCTCGATGGTCGTCATCGCATGCTCGGCCTGCGTCATCGTCACGCCGGGCTTGAGGCGCGCTACGACGCGGTAACCGCGCAGTGCGCGGCTCGTGAGCCACACGTTGACGCCGTTGCGGGTTGGCGCCGTGCTGATCGAGGAGAGCGTGCCCCACAAGTCGTAGGTGGTATTGGGGAACTGGAAGCCGCGCGGCATCACGCCGACGATCGTGTAGGGCTGGCCGCCGAGCCGGATCAGCCTGCCAATCACGGCGCGCGAGCCGCCGTAGCGTGACTGCCAGACGCGATAGCTGATGGCGACAACTGGCGCGTTCTCCTCGTCGACGCGCGGAACGCGGCCAAGCACGGGACGAGCGCCGAGCACGTCGTAGAGGTTGCCAGTCGCCTGGACGGCACGAAGCTGTGTGTCGCCTTCGGGACCGCTCACGTCCCAGCGATTCGACGCGAATCCGGCGAGACCGGTGAACACCGCCGCCGAGCGCTGCTGCCAGTCGCGAATGTCCGGAAGCGATGTCGGGTCGCGATTGGTCGGCGAGCCGGAGGGCGAGAGCCAAACGGAGACGAGTCGGTCGGGATCGGCGTACGGGAGGTCGCGGAGGAGCACCGCGTTGACGATACTGAACACGGCTGTATTCGCACCGATGCCCAGCGCGAGCGTAATGACGACGGCGGCGGTGAAGCCGAAATCGCGGCGGAGAACGCGCGCCGCATAGCGGACGTCGTGCAGGATGTCGTCGAAGATGCCGAGGCTCCACATCGCGCGGGCTTCCTCTTTGTAGTAGGTGACGTTGCCGAGCGTGCGCTGCGCGTGGCCTGCGTGGTGCGTGTCATTCGCGAGCAGTGCGCGATGATGCCGCAGCTCTTCGTCGAGCTCGGCGGAGAGTTGATCGCGACGCAATCGGTCGCGGAGGCGGGCGAGCAATTCACGCGTCGTCATGCTCACACCGAGCGCAGGACGCGCTGAATGGCGCCGAACAGCTCCGCGAAACTCGCTTCCTCGAGGCCGACGTGCTTGCGGCCCGCGGCCGTGAGCGTGTAGTACCGCGCACGCTGATTGTTGGGCGTCCGCCGCCACTCGGCGGCAACCCAGCCGCGCTGGCGGAGGCGCTGAAGGGCGGGATAGAGCGATCCTTCGTCGATCTGCAGGACCTCACGCGACCATTCTTTTACATACATGGCGATCCCGTAGCCGTGCATCTCGCCCGCACAGAGCGTCTTGAGGATCAGGAGGTCGAGCGTTCCCGGGAGCAGGTTCTGTCGTTTTGGTGCCATGGCGACCTTAGGGGATAGGCTGTCTATGGCATAGACATCCTGAGCCGCGAAAGGGTTGGGTCGGTCTCATCGAAGCGCCGCGCGGCGTCGACCCCTACGTGTGTCGCTGGTCCGACATTCCGCGCTGGGAAGCAGTTAGTCAGCGCGGAGGGCGGTGATCGGATCGACGCGTGATGCCCGACGCGTCGGTACGAGGGCCGCAAGTATTGCGACCAATGCCAGCACGGCCGCGACACCTACGAAGGTCAGCGGATCATTTGGTGCCACCTGATAGAGCATCGACCGGACGAACCGCGTAAGCCCCGCTGAGGCGAGGAGGCCGATGCCCAAACCGGCGAAGACCATCGGCGTCGTCTCCCGCACCACCAGGCGGACGACGTCCGTACGTTGCGCGCCGAGGGCGATCCGGATGCCAAGCTCGTGCATGCGCCGTTCAATCATGTATGAAAGCACTCCAAAGATGCCGACTGCGGCGAGCACCAGCGCGAGCGACGCGAATGCCGCGAGCAGCACGGCAAGCAGCCGGTCCCCCGCCATGGAGCGGGACATCGCATCAGCCATGGTCGCAACGTTCGCCAGCGCAACGCCACGATCCATCGCTCGAAGCTCAGCGCGTACCAGCGGGATCGCATTGACCGGATTGCCATGAGTCCGCAGCGTGATGATCCCGAAAGGCCACGGATTCTGCGCATAAGGCACCCACACGAGCGCTCGCGGGGAGTCGCTCGCACCGTAGTACTTCACGTCGCGAACGATGCCAACGATCTCGCGGTACACTTTCTCGTCGCGCGACGACATCGCTCGCTTGCCAAGGGCGTTGTCGTTCGGGAACATCAATTTGGCGAACGTCTCGTTCACGATCATCACCGGCGTACTCGCCGAGTCGTCGCGCGCGGTGAAATCGCGGCCGCGAAGAATCGGCGCTCGGAGGGCGGCAAAGTAGCCGGGCGTCGCCACGTTCCAATTGACCGGCACTTCGGTCGCGTTCGAAACCGCGCGGCCTTCGGCGACCATCGATCGTCCGAGATAAAACCCTCCGCCGCCGAGCGGGCTCGCGCTGGAAATTCCGACGGCTTCCACGCCCGATTGCGAGGCCAGACGATCGCGCAACTGATGGATGAAGGCGACCGTTTTGGCCCTGGTGCCGTATCGAATGCTGGGTAGCGCGATCGATCCGGTGAGCAGGTTTCGCGTATCGAACCCCGTGTCGACGCGTCGCAGCTGCGCGATGCTTCGTATCGCCAGACCGGCGCCGACGAGCAGAATCACCGAGAGCGCCAACTCCACCGCCACGAGTGTGCGCCGAATCTGCGTACCGCGGCGGCCCGTGCTCGTGCGCGTGCCGCCATCGCCAAGTGCGAGGTGGGGATCCGCGTGGCCGGCGTGAAGCGCCGGAATGAGACCGAATAGCAGCGCAACCGCGCCGGAGATCGCGAGCGCGAAGCCGAGGGCTGGCAGGTTGAGCGTGGCTGTGTCGATGCGCGGGACGTCACGCGGTGCAACCGTAACGATCACTTTGACCATCCAGTATGCCAACGCGAGCGCGAGCGCACCGCCTACGCCGGCGAGCACCGCACTCTCGATGAGCATTTGCCGCATGAGTCGAAGGCGACTGGCGCCGAGCGCCGTACGCACCGCCAGTTCGCGCTGACGGGCGGTCGCTCGCGCGAGCTGAAGGTTGGCCACATTCACGCAGCCGATGAGCAGCAGCAATCCAACCGCGCCAAGCAGAATCCACAACGCGCGTGGGGTCGTGGTGCCAAGCGCCCATTCCATGACCGGAACCGGCACGGTCGTCACGCCTTTCCGTATTCGGGGGTTGGCCGCTACGGCGCGCTCAGCCAACAACGCCATACGCGCGCGCGTGCTCTCGAGCGACGCGCCGGGCGCGAGTCGCGCGACCGCCTCGAAGATGAGGTTATCACGGCGCTGAAGGTCGGGATCCTGCTCCGTGGAGAAACGCAACGGCACCCACAAGTCCGCCTCGAGCGGCCAGCGCGTGTTGGGCGGCATGACTCCAACGACCGGCCGTTTGATCCCGTTGACTTCGACCGCGAGTCCGACGACATCCGTCCGGCCACCGAATTGGTTTCGCCACAAACGATCGGAGATCACGATGGCGCGCGCCGCGTCGACCGGAAAATCGGTCGGCTGCAGAACGCGTCCTCTCGCGGGCGCCGACCCGAGGGCACCGAAGAACTGCGGGCTCACCGCCGCTGCGCTCACGCGCACTGGTTCGTCCGAACCCGTCAGGTCCATCTCCGTTCGCTGATAGACCGCCACCTGGTCGAAGACCTTGTTGTCGCGCCAGTCCATGAAATCGGCGTACGAAACCCATGACATCTCACCGGTCGTGACGTTGCGCGTCTGCGGCACCACGATCCGGTCTGCGTGCGGAAACGGGAGCGGCGCGAGCAATACGGACTCGACGACGCTAAAGATTGCCGTCGTCGAGCCGATGCCGAGCGCCAGCGTCAGAACCGCGGCGGCACTAAATGAGAGGCTTTTGCGCAGCGAGCGCGCGGCGTGCACGATTTCCTGGGCGATCACGGACATCTGGTCCTCGGGGGAGAGGGGCGTGGTCCTGGAAGCAAGCTGCAACGCATCAAGCCGATGCCCGCGGAGACGCTCCAGCGTAACACCGATGACGAGATCGGCAAGAACGCGGCGCCAGGTGCGAAGGCGCGCGCCGAACGTGCGGTGATCGGCGAATCGCTCGACGTAGAACGCCGCCATCGCCCGCCCGTACCGCTCGCGAAACTCGAGTGGGTACAGGCGCATCAGTGCGCGCACGGCCAGCGGCAGGCGTGTGGTCATGCGCGCGCGATCAGTCGTCGATCCTCGGCGAGTCGAACGAGTTCGCGCAGGCGAAGCATCTCGGCGCTGATAACACGGCGGCCGAATGACGACAGGTGATAATAGATGCGACGATCGTCGTCATCTGCGCGTCGCGCGACTGACGCCTCGATGAGTCCCTCGGCCTCCATCCGGCGAATAAGCCGGTAAAGGCTACCCGCCTCGAGCTCGATCTTGCCACGAGTGTGGTCGAGCACGTCCTGTCGTATTCCATACCCGTGACGGTCACCGGCAGCCAACATGGACAGAATGAGCGTTTCGACGGGTTTGAGCGGCAGGAGATCGTCGGGTGATCGCGTGGATTTCATAGCTCTCGATGGCCTATAGGCAGATTGCCTATAGTAGCTCTGACACCGTCATGCCCGAAAGGGTTGGCACAGTCGAGGTCTCGAACGCCCGATGCACCGGACGCGTGCTCACGACTTCTCACACCCTTCGCGCGTCGGTGATCTCTCTGTCGAGGCTACCGACGCGCGAGATCAGCCAGATTGGAGAGGCGACCATCGCGAATTGATCGCGGCGGTCGAGAGGGTGATGATGCCCGACGAGTGGGGCAGAATCGGTCGCCGCCTCTCCGTCCTCACGGACGAACGCGAATGACCGTCTTCCCCGCGCGCCGCTCGGTCGAGTTGAAGGCGGCGACAGCGTCGTCGAGGGGCGCAATGGTCCCGATGTTCGTCCGCAGTCGTCCCTCCCGCACCCGCTGGACGATCTCACTCAGTTGGGCACGATCGGACTCGACAACGAAGTCGATCGCCAGGCCGTCAACGGGCCGCGCCTCAGACGGCCCGACGATGGACACCAGCGTTCCTCCCGGTCGAATCAGGCGCGCGGATCGTTTCCCGATGTCGCCGCCGATGACATCGAACACCAGATCGACGCTGCCGATGTCTTCCAGGATGCCGTTATCGAGGTCGACAAACTCCTGCGCGCCGAAGTCGAGCACCTTGTGACGGTCGGCGCCGCGTCCCGTGCCGATCACGTGGGCGCCGGCCAATCGTGCGAGTTGCGTCACCATCGACCCGACTGCGCCGGCCGCGCCGTGCGCGATGACGCTTTGCCCCGCCCGAAGGCGGCCGTGCTCGAACAGTCCCTGCCACGCAGTGAGGCCCGAGATTGGCAGGCTCGCGCCCACTGTGAAGTCAACGTCGCCCGGCAGGGGCGCGAGGTTGCGTGCCTCGATCGCCACATACTCGGCCAAGGTGCCGTCGCGATGCCAGTCCGCGAGGCCGAACACGCGCTGTCCGACTGAGAGTCCCGTCGTGCCGTAGCCGAGGCTGGCAACCACTCCGGCCAGCTCGTGGCCGGGGATCGACGGTGTTCGATCACGGTTGCGGCGATCGGTCCAGGTCGAGGGCCAGGCCATCTCAGTCGGGACGAATCCCGACGCATGAACCTGAACGACGACATCGTTTATCGCCGCCTGCGGCTTCGGCCGCTCCACCAACTTCATCCCCGCCGTTCCCGCAGCCTGGTCCGTCACCACGATCGCCTTCATCGGAATTGTCTCCTCGACCATTGTCTCTCCGATGGGAAAAGTACTTGAATCTGATCGCGGTGTTCTGCGGAGCTCGTCGCGAATACGCAGACGTCCAGCTGGGTTGGCGGGCATTAGAGAGCTCGAATGAACGAGGTTGCGGCGACCACGAACGACGAACGACAGCGGCTGAGCGCGGCCGCACGCGAGATGCCGTCGCGGACAGAAGGGCTTGCAGAATCCTGTCGTGCCAATCGACGCGAAACACGGTTTCGACGCGATAGGCCGTCCGCTGAACTCCCGCGCCGATGAGGCGCCGGCGCATTGGTGTCAACGCTTTGGGATCAAGAAGCGCCACCAGGTAAAGCCATTGCGCATGGGGCCCTGCACCGGCGTCACGACACCGAGCGTCCCATCATGCAGGAGCGCAACGGCCAGATACTCTCCGGCCGGTGCGCGGCGGACGGCATCTTTCCGAGTAGGATCCGACTCGAACGCGTCGAGTTCGAGCGGTGTCGACTGCGCGACGCGCGGCATCGCCGCGCTGTGGCCTACCGTTATGCGCGCTGCGTGCCAGCGCAGCGCGTCCCCAGTGCCGCAGTGCCACGTTGCCGCAAGGTCGCCGTCGCCGCGAGCAACAAGGTATGGGTAAAAGCACGGCGTGCGAATCTCGACGATGCGCCACGTATTCCACGTCGTACCACGATCGGCGGAGCGCGCGAGCCAGACACCAGTGGTGTCGGTCCACAACGAATAGAGGCGCCCCCCACCGTCCCACGCGACCGGCTCGACCCAACGGCGAATCGCGGTGCCGGAACAACAACGACGCGCGGCCTTGTCGCCGGTGTACGCTTCCGCCCCGTCGGCGAGACGTGAATGCCCTGCCGCGACGGGCCACGTACCCCAATCACGGTCACCCGGCGCCGGCCGGAAGGTCCAGGTCATTCCCGCGTCGATGCTGACCGCGATGACATCCAGACCTGGGTTGCGGAAGTTGTGACTCGCCGCCCATGGAATCAGGCGCACTGCGAGCTCGCCGTTCGGCCCCACGGCGAAATGACTCGAGCCTGCGTGCAGGTGCACGAGCGACGGTTGGCTCCAGCTTTCTCCCCGGTCGCGGCTGACGACGTGTTGCACTCCTTCGCCGTCGTTCCAGATTACGTGCACGGTTCCGTCTGGCGCCACTCGTACCCACGGCCGATCGTCGAACCGTTGCGTGGACAGCACCGTCCACTTCCACGTCGCGCCGACGTCGTGACTGATCCCAATGGCGATCTGTCGTCCCTCGCCGATACTGTCGACCCACGACATGGATGCGTAGTACAGCGTGCCGTCCGGCGCGGCAGCGATATCCATGTCCGAGCCTCCGATGGCGCCCACAGCACTCGGGCCGAGATTGACCGGCGACCACGAGGCACCGTCATCGCGGCTCGTCCACAATCGGTCGCGCCGCAACGAATCCCAGTAGCCGCGTTGCGCATGATACACGCTATCGCTGGTGGGCCCCCACGGGCCGCCGGCGCCGCTGACGAACAGCGATCCGTCCGGATGTTCAAGTATCATCGGCTCGTATGCTTGTGTGTCCAACGACACGACGTGTTGTACGAGCACCAATGACGGAGTGGGCATCGTCAAAGACGACGCGAGGGGCCGCGCTCGTGGGTGCACGCAACTCGCGAGAACAGCGATGGTCACGGCGACGAGCGCTGCCCCATGGGAGATTCGCATTTGACGATTCGTTCGCTGATTATTGACCGGCCGCGACGATGAGCGAGCCTGACCCGTCGGATCGCAAGCGGGAATTGGGCATTCCACCGACAAGAAAGAGACTTTGACGTCTACCGAGCACCTGCGCAAGCGTTCGCTTCGCGTCCACTCGATGCGGGACTTCCGGCCAACCCTGAACGATTCCGTAGTCATTGGCGCGCCTCACGTTTGTTCCACCCTCCAAAGTGTCTGGACTCAGCGGGCGCGCGAACGTGCGTTACGCAGACCTCGAGAATGCCAGGTTGGGGACTCCATGCTCGAACTCTGCGATCAAGGCAGCCAATGCTCTTGGCCGTTCATACGTCGTTAAGTGACCGCCGGGCAACCGCCTGATCTCGAGCCCGAGGTTGCCTAGTCGTTCCTGCGCGAGGTCAACCTGTCGGTGTTCAAACGGATCTTCGACACTGCCGCCCACGAGGAACGGGAACCGGTTGCGATACGCGTTGAAGAGTCGGCCAAAATCGAGGCGATCGCCCTGCGCCTCGTGATCGACCACAAAGGCCGCTGCCGCGGCGAGGTAGAACAGGCCGTCGCGGCGGTCCATGGCTCGGTGGAGCTCCTGGATTTCTGCGTCCGTCACGTGATAGCCCTTCGACCACATCTTTCTTATTCCTGGCATGATCTTGAACAGCGCAAAGGGCTGACCCATACGCCGGCGAGCTCGATTGGGCAGGCGGCGTAACAATGGCGTGGTGTACCACGGGTGAGTGTGGCCGTCCACGAACAGTCCGCCGTTGAAGATGAAGACTCCGCGTATCTCCGGTCCATCAGGGGCATCGCCTCGCTCGGCGCGCTCGAGCCGACGTCGAAGGTGCTCCAGGACGACGAGCGACGAGAAGTCAAAGGCCACCAGCGTCGTCGACTGCACCCCACGGTCGCGCCAGATCGCTTCGACCAGATCGGTACGCTCGGCCGTGGAATACGCGTAGTCTCTCGGCTTGTCGCTCTCGCCCATGCCGACGTACTCGACGAAAAGCTTCGGCATCTGGAGCTCGTTCGGTAAGTGCCGCAGCACCTTGGCCCATCCAAAGGAGCCATCGGGAAATCCGGGCAGGAAGGAAACGGCGTGAGCGAGGTCTCCTTCCTGCCTCAGGAACACGTTGAGGGGTGCGCCGTGTGCTCGGAGGATCGCGCGGGCATTCGGGTCGTACCCGATGCGCTCACCACCTGCAAACCAGGCTTCGGCAGAGGCGGTGTCGTCTTTGCAGGCACCGCTGCCGGCAACACTTCGCACAGAATCCATCATATGGCCCCCGAGCCGATCAAGCCGGCGAGCGGCAGCAGCGGACCGACGGGAACGTATTCATGGTCCATCAGGTCCTCTTTCGATAACGGCAGCGTGTCGATGATGGCCTGAGCTTGGTCAACTGTCTTGGCATCGAGAACGAGAATCACGCCTCGGCCGTCGCCTCGTGAATACCACTGGCGGATCTTCCCTTCGAGATAGAGCTTCACCGTCGCTCGCACCTCGGCGGGCATGATGTGCATGATCTGCTGTCGGTTCACACCCCGTTTGGCCGTCAGTATTACCATCACCTCCGTAGTCATCGGTGATGGCACACCGGAAACCAGTTGCGGTGCCGTCGATTGAGCTTGCGCGATCGTGTTGCTCATGATTCTCCTCTGCGTTAGGGGACGGTCGACATCACGCTCATTGATTCTGATCAGGGTCTGCGTCTGCTCACTGGCTGGTCGCCTCTCTCCTTCCACGGTCGCGAGCGTCGCGCGGCGGAGGCGGAGTCAGGAGCCTGGCTCCAGCGTCGTCAGGCTGGGGCGCTGCACACCGCGCCTCTGATGCCGCGAGCCGGCGCCGGTGCGCTCTACCGTGCTCGACTGCTGTAGCAGAACGCGAAAGACCATAACGTGGGTGACCAGCAGCATGGGGACGACAAGGGTCGGAATGAAGTACGCGGCTCCGAGCTCCCCGGGCAGAAGGCCGGTTCTGCTGGCCTGATAAAAGGCGTCGAGGAGATCGGCAGTGCCCCAGACATTGAAGATCCAGACGAGCAGAACGCCGGCCCCCCGAGACTGGGCGACGAACGCGAGCAAGGCGAGTGTTGCCGCAACGACGTCGCCGTAGGCCGCGGCATGTGCGAACGCTGGCGGCAGATCGGGCGACACAACGCCGGGGACGAGGAACGCCAGTCCCACGAAACGGAAGGCGTGAAGCAGGAGAAGCGGCTGAAGCGCCTCCGACCTCGGCAGCGGGCGAAGTCGCGGCCAAACGTATCGCCATGCGACCATGCTCCACACCAAGACGCTTAGCCCAATGCTCGTGAAGAAACTGAACTGCGTAGACATGAGCGCTCCACGGTTGAGAATCCATTGACCGATGCCATTGCGCCTGGTACTGTCCAGTACCGACGTGCGACAATCTGGTACCATGTAGTACCATTTGTCAAGACATCAGCTGATGATGTGGGCAGCGCGGTAGTGTACGGGAACCTCTTTTCAACACACGATGAGCACATCACTGCGCAGGGAGCCGCAGGACGCCGAGGCGGCGGCCGTGCGTGAGCGCATTCTGGACGCCGCCTTCACCTCGTTCATGGAGCGCGGCTACGCAGCGACCAGCACTCTCGAGATCGCCACCCGCGCCCGTGTCTCCAAACGCGAGCTGTACACGCTCGTCGGCAACAAACAGCAAGTGCTCGTCGCGTGCATCGGGGCACGTGCCAAACGAATGCAGGCGCCGGTTGACCTGCCTGCTCCAGAGAATCGTGAAGCGCTCTCGCAGATCCTCACGGCTTTCGGCACGCAAATCCTGCGGGAGATTACCGATCCGGCGGTCGTCGCCGTATTCCGACTTGCGATAGCTGAGGCCGTTCATGCACCCGAGGTCGCGCAAACACTCGACTCGGTTGGACGCGAGACGATTCGCGTTGCCCTGCGGCAGATCATGGCTCGAGCTCACTCGTCGAGACTTCTCGATGGGCACGCGGCCGAGCTAGCCGAACAGTTCGGCACGTTGCTCTGGGGAAACATGATGGTCGGCCTGCTGCTCGGTGTCGACGACCGCCCCACTCCGCGCGAGGCTGCCGCGCGTGCTCGAGCGGCCACGGAGACGTTTCTGCGCCTGCATCAACAGCCGGGCGCCACAAAGGGCCGTGGTCGCCGTTAGGCGTCACGGGGCAGTTTCGCGAGTAGCGCACAAGCGGTCACCTCTCGGCGCGTTGCGTTGGCACTCGTGGGCACTTCGACTCGCGGTCTTCAGTCTTGTCGCAGCGCCGCCATCGGATCGAGCGTCGCGGCGCGGCGCGACGGGATCAGCGCCGCCAGAAAGCAGGCGGATACCACAGCGACAAACGCAGACACGAACGCCGGCGCATCGAACACCGGCATGCCCTGTACGTTCGCCGCAACCAGGCGCGCTACGCCAAGCGCAAGCACGGACCCGGCCGCGGCGCCGCCGGCCGCATGCGTAAGCGAATGACTCACCATGAGGCGCACCACGTCGGCCGGTCGCGCACCGAGAGCCATCCGCACGCCAAGCTCGCGTACCCGCTGGCTCACCATGTACCCCACGACTCCGTAGACGCCGATCAGGGTAAGACCCAATGCGAGCACGCCGAGCATCAGCGCGACCCAGTATGCGACGCGATACGGATAGACAGCGCCGGTCACAAACGTGTCGAGCAAGTCGATGCGCTCGACGGCACCCGGGACGGCCTTTTCGAGTTCTTCGTCGAGCGCCTTCTTCGTCACGATCGGCCGATCGCGGACCCGCGCGAGGAGACAGCATGCGCCCGCGTCCAGTGGCTTGGGGAGATAAACCACGGGACGCTGGGTGCCCTGATCCACTGAGCCGACGACGACATCACGCGCAACACCGATGACCGTAGCGTTCTGGTAACGCGCAATCGAATCGGCGCCGCCGTCTTTCGTTTCGAATCGCACGACGCGACCGAGTGGACTCGCACGGGGCCAGAGCCGCCGCGCCGCGGCTTCGCTCACGATGACCGCCGGCGACGCGCTCGCTTCCTCCCGCCGCGTGAACCCGCGACCGGCCACGACCGGAATCCCCAGCACATTGAAATACGCGGCCGACACACGATTGTAGAGGATCGTCACCCGCTCCGAGTCATCCGATCGGACCACCGCGGTCGGGAAGCGCATGTCGAGCGGCAGCGCCGCGGCGCCCGCAAGCGTGTCGACGTGAGCGCTTGTCCTCAGTGTGGCAAGCAGCGTGGAGTGAGAGGCCGGCTGAGGCTCGATGGAGAGGACGTCACGAGTGCGCAGACCTGTGTCGATGCGACCCAGTCGCGCTGTCTCCCTGAGGAGCGTAATCGCGATCGTCAGGAGCAGCGATGACGCCGCGACCTGACCGACGACGAGCATCGTGCGCGGCCGACTTGGCGACCCACCGCCGAAGCTGCCCCTGATGGCATCGGCCAGCGACAACCGGGTGGCGCGAAGCGCGGGCATGAGGCCGGACAACAGTGCCGCCGCAATCGAGGCGAGCAGCGCGAAGCCCAGCACACGCAGGTCGGGCTCGAGCGGCACCAGACGCACGAACGTGGCGAGATCCGGCGGCAGCGTCGCGTACAATGTGCGCACACCGACGACGACCGCGGCCTGCGCGAGCACGAAGCCGATCGCGACCGACGGCAGCGCGAGCACGAACGCCTCAGTCACCAGCTGTCGAATCAACCGCGTTCGCTCCGCACCGAGGGCGAGCCGGGTGCCGATCTCCCGCTGGCGAGCGACACCACGCGCGAGCAACAGGTTGGCGACGTTCGCGCATGCGAGCGCGAGGATGAGCCCGAATGCGAGCATCAGCGGCGCAAACGCCAGGAACGCTCCCATCGATGGAGAGATTGCCGTCGCCCGTGAAGTCAGGAACACGCGCACGGAGCGTGCGCTGTCGGGCAGCGACGCGGTGAGCACGGGAAGTCTTGACTCGAAGAATGCCCGGCCCTGCGACGCCGATGTGCCCGACGCGAGACGCGCGAGTGCGGAAACCGGCCGGTCATCGTTTGCCGCGGCCGCCGTCCTCGGCTCCGAGTCACCGAGCGGCTGCGCGCCAATCGGGATCCAGAAGTCACGCGGCTTCTTGAAGAAACCCGCGAATCCTTCCTGCGCAACTCCGACGACCTTGAATGGTGCGCCGCGGACCGAAGCAGTCTTGCCCACGATGCTCGAATCGGCGTTGAAGCGGGTGCGCCACGCGGCGTAGCTGAGGAGGAGGACTGGCGTGTCGCGATCGTAACTCGCAAGCGTGCGCCCCAGCGCCGGCCGCACGCCGGTCATCTGGAAGTAGTTGTCGCCGACCGCGTCCCCGACCGCTTGTGACGCGCCGATGCGCGCGGTGAACGTTCGGTACGCGGCGACGTCGTTTCCATCCGATGACCGCTTCCGCAGCAGATCGATGTCGGCGGGCGCGAAGTCGCGAACGTGCCCCGATCGGTCCATCCACTGGAGCGAATACAGGGAATAGGGGTCGCGAATGTCGAACGGGCGCAACACGTACGCGTTGAAGATCGTGAAGACGCTGGTATTGAGTCCGACCGCGAGGCTGATCGTGAGGATTGCGCTCAATGAAAACAGCGGTGCGCGCGCTAGCCCGCGAACTCCGTACCGCACGTCGGCGACGAAATCCTCAATCGGCCGCGCGCCGCGTACGTCGCGCGCGTCTTCCTTCACCAGCTCGACGTTGCCGAACTCGAGACGCGCCCGTGCCCGGGCTTCCGTGTCACTCACACCCGCTACGCGGTGCTTGTGCGCCTGCATTTCCAGATGAAAGTCGAGCTCCTCGCGAAGCTCGGCTTCCGCGAGGTTGCGGCGCAGCAGCGCTCGCATCCGTGACCACAGCGAGGCACGAGTCATCATGCCAAACGCATCACGCGGCCGACCGCCGCCGAAAACTGCGCCCACTGCTCGGACTCCTCGCGCAGCTGTTTCCGTCCGGCGGAGGTGAGCGAGTAGAAGCGCGCGCGGCGACCGAGCTCCGACACACCCCACTCCGACCTGATCCATCCCTGCCGCTCCAGGCGGTGAAGCGCCGGATACAGGGAGCCCTGATTGACGCGCAGCACGTCGTTCGAAATCTCCTGGATGCGTTCGGAGATCGACCACCCATGGCGCCGATCACCGGCGAGGGTGCGGAGGATGAGCAGGTCGAGCGTGCCTTGGAGGAGGTCGAGTCGCGTTGTCATGGTGTCGGATGTCTACAACAACACGATGCGACGCTTGGTGTCGCATGTCAACAACAAGGTGCGCTGCGAACGCCAGCCGGCACCGCCGTTCACAAACACTAGACCTCTCGGGCGTCTTCGCCCGGGCCTCTCGACATCGCGCCACAAGAGATTTTTAAGGAGCGGGCGATGGGACTCGAACCGGTGACGTCCAGCTTGGGAAGCGTGGCGAAGCTAATAGCGGCGTTGCGTAAGTCGTTGCTTTTCAACGGCGCACGGCCAGCCTGCTTCGGTGTGTGCCAACGAGTTGGCGCCCAATCGAGCGTCAACGGTCCCCAACGGTCCCCAGCACTTTTCCTTCCCGCTAAGAGACATTCGTTCAGCTAGGATCACTATTCGTCACTCGCCTTGAGTCTGCCTCCAGGTCGAGCGGGATCAGGCCCGCTCGCGATGTCTCACGTGCTTTCGGCGTAGCTCGTTCAGGTCAGTTCATCAGATGGCGTGTCCCTCGGCGGAGCATGTGTAGTACTCCTCCTCGTCAACAGGCTCGCTGCGTATGTCCTCCCACCCAGCAACACCCGCATCGATCCCGTTCAAGCATTGCGGGCCGGGCAACCAGAGCGGTCGTTCAGTGGCAAGGTCGCAAGACTCGATCAGGATCCCTGGCCCCAGACCGTCCACATAATCGACGACGGCATCATGAACGCCGGATCCTCGAGACGCACCATGTCCGCGCTCATCTCGGCTTCGCTTACGTCGCCGCCGTCAACGATCGCTCGACGCAACTGCTCATAATTCGCGCGGAGCAACGCCGCTCCCGGCGTTCCGGCGCGCAGCATCTCGAGGCGTGCCTCGGCGCCGACGTTCATCAGGCCAAGCTCCCGAAAGCGAGCATACAGTCGCCGGCCGCAACGGCGATCGAACCCATTGTCTCTCATCACTCGCGCGAGCCCAACGTGGGCGCGAAGCACAACTTCCCCTGGGCTTTCGACTGGGTCCGGCTGCAAAGAATCCGAATCGAATTCTTCGGCGACGAGCCAGCCGCCCGGCGTGAGCGCGTCGATGAGCTTGCGAAGGACGTGCTGCCACTCCGCGAGATGCACGAGCACCAGGCGCACGTGTACCAAGTCGAAAGCACGCTGCGGCAACGCATCTGCCACCACATCATGCCGCCGCACCTCGAGATTTGGCCGCGAGAGTGCCTCGAGATGCCGCGTGTCGATGTCCGTGACGACGACGCGACCGCTTGCGCCAACGCTGTCGGCCAGCCACGACGCGACGGATCCATTGCCTCCGCCGATCTCGAGACAGTGCCAGCCGGCACGTACGCCGAGTGCGGTCAGTCGGCGGCGGGTGCCGGGATCGTACATCGCCGCCAGCGCATCGAGCCGTGCAGGCGCCTCGACAGCTGCATTGTCGAGCACATACGAATGAGTGCTTGTCATGAGTTATCTCCTCGTGGTAGCGACGCATGGTCGGGCGCCGAATCGCGGAGCGCAAAACTGGCTACGAGCGCGATCGCGCAGAGACCGATCGCGACGACGCCGGCAGATCGCGCAAGCTGGGCAGGCGCTCCATCACCCGGCATCACGCCGGCGAGCTGTGTCGTGATCACCACCGCAAAGGTGCCGAACATCGCGCTCCTCGACGCGACCCGCGTTTCTCCGATGCAGGCGCTCAAGTAGAGCGCAGTGGCCACGCCGGCGGAAGCCTCTCGTGCCGAATCAGCAACATCATAGTGCTAAATGTGCATTTGACGTGTCAGCTGAACGCGCATAGACATTCGTCCATGAGAGAGAGTATGGACGGCCTGCTCCACGACGTGCGCTATGCCTGCCGGACGCTGAAGAAAAGCCCCGCGTTCGTGACGATCAGCGTGCTGACCCTGGCGCTCGGCATCGGAGCGAATCTCGCGATCTTCACCATCGTGAACGCCGTGCTGCTCCAGCCGCTACCCTTCCGCGAATCGGACCGCATCGTGCGCGTATTCGACGATCTCGGCGGCGCCGGAGCCAAGAACGTCGGCATGTCGGTTCCCGAACTATACGATTTGCAACGCTCCGGAGCATTCGAAGAGATCAGCGCGATCATTCCCACGAGCCAGGCCTTGTCGGGCGGCGATCGAGTGGACCGAATCGAGTTTCTCGGGACGAGCCCGAGCTACTTCGAGGTCCTCGGCGCGAAGCCGGCGCTCGGACGGACGTACACGCAGTCGGAGTGGGTGCCGGGCTGCCTCGACGGCGTCGTGATCAGCGACGGCCTCTGGAAGCGCCAGTTCGGATCGGATCCACAGGTCATCGGACGACGGGTTCGCATCGATGAAGATCCGTATACCGTCATCGGCGTCATGCCGCCCGGGTTTCGGCACCCCGGCAGCACGCTGGACGGAGACGTCGACATTTGGTCGGCATGCGGATTCGCCGCCCATCCCTTCCCCTCGCCGCCCCGGCGGAACGTACGGTTTGTCGCTGGAGCATTGGGTCGCCTGAAGCCGGGCATCACGCTCGAACAGGCGCAGCGGCGACTCGATGCGCTGGCGATTTCGCTCCAGCGGACCTACCCCAACGATTATCCCAAGCAGCAGGGTTGGTCGCTTCACCTGGAGCGTGCCCAAACCAGCCTGACGGGCAATGTCCGACCGACGCTCGTGATTCTGCTCGCCGCCGTCAGCTTTGTCCTCCTGATCGTATGCGTGAACGTCGCCAGCCTGCTGATCGCGCGGGCGTCGGCACGGATGCGCGAGTTCGCGATTCGCCAGGCACTCGGCGCGTCGCGCGGCCAGCTCGTTCGACAGGTGCTGACCGAAAGCGTGCTCGTATCGCTCGCCGGAGGCACGGCCGCGCTGGTCGTGCTCACAATCGCACAACGATCGCTTCTTGCGCTGATGCCAGCGGACGTGCCACGGCTCGCCGAGGTGCATGCGGATTGGCGAATGGTGGCATTCGCGCTGGTGCTTTCGCTCGGCACAGGAATGCTGGTTGGATTGGTGCCGGCGCTCCACGCCTCGGCGATCGATCCCAATCGGGACTTGCGGGACGGCGGACGGACGGGGGGCGGACAGAGCGTGCGCCAAAATCGCTCGCGCGGGGCGCTCGTCGTGCTCGAGGTCGCGCTGTCGGCGGTGTTGCTCATTGGCGCCGGGTTGCTGGTCCGCAGTTTCTCGGCTGCGCTGGGTCAGAATCCCGGGCTCGATCCGCAGCGGCTCGTCGCCGGCCAAATCTGGATTCCCTTTCCGATCAATCCCAAGGCGGATCAATATGGGACGCCGGCGCAGCAGGCCAGGCTCGTCAGGGAGCTGCTTGCCCGGATCGCGCTGATCCCGGGCATCGAGCAATCCGCCGTCGGTTCGTCGAGCGATATCCCCCTTCTGGGCAATGGGAACAGTCCTGTCGCGTTCTCATTACCCGACGAAGTCTCGACCCAGGCGAATGATCATGCAGCGGAGTTTGGAGCCGTGAGCGCAGCGTATTTCGCGGTGCTCAAGACGCCGCTGAAGCAGGGCCGTGTCTTCACCGATCGCGACACGGACTCCGCCGCGAGGGTCGTGGTGGTCAACGAAGCGTTCGTTCGCAGATTTTCACCGCACCGGGACGCAATCGGCCGCCGGGTGCGGTATGTCTGGCGATTCGGGGATGGCGTGGAAAACGAAGCCGAAATCATCGGCGTAGTAGGCGATGTGCGAAATGACGGATTGGACGTGGCGCCGGCGCCACGCGTGTACGAACCCATTCTTCAACATACCAGCGCCACGCCCGCCGTATTTCTCCGCACACGTTCCGACGTCGACGTGAAGGCAACGGAGGCGGCCCTGACGCAGACGGTACACAGCATCAACCCGGAACTTCCTGTTTTCAACGTCAGAACCATGGCGGACTTGATGTCGGCGTCGATGGCACGGCGCCGGTTCTCGCTGTTCCTGATTTCCGTCTTTGCGGTGTCGGCGCTCCTGCTCGCCGCGCTCGGGATCTACGGAGTGATGGCCTTCGTGGTCAGCCAGCGCGCGCAGGAATTCGGTGTTCGGATGGCCCTGGGCGCGAGGCCGCGGAATATTCTCGGCCTCGCGTTCCGTCCCGGGCTCATGCTCACTGCCACGGGAACCGTCGTCGGCCTGGCGGCGTCGATCGTCGTAACACGGCTGATGTCGAGCCTCCTGTTCGGCGTGTCGGCGAGCGACCCGGTGACGTTCGTCGTCGTGCCCGTCGTGCTGGGGATCGTCACGATGTCCGCGTGTTTCATTCCCGCGAGGCGCGCCACCCGCGTTTCTCCGATGCAGGCGCTCAAGTGATACGAGCAACAGAGCGATATCCACCGACTCTCCCAAGAAAACACCCTATATGCCGCTGAAATCGATTACGTCCGACCGTGTCGCCACACCGGTCGGTCCATTTTCACCTGCTGTTCGCGACGGCGATCGTGTCTACACGAGCGGGCAGATCGCACAAGATCCTGCGACGGGCAAGCTGATCGAGGGCGGCGTCGCCGCTCAAACAGAACGAGTTCTTCGCAACGTCGAAGCGGTCCTGAACGCCGCGGACAAGTCGCTCGCCGACGTCGTGAAGGTGAACGTGTATCTCACGGACATGCGGAACTTCGCCGAGATGAACGAGGTGTACGCGAGACACTTTGCCGCGCCCTATCCGGCTCGCACGACGGTAGCCGTCGCAGCCCTGCCACTCGGCGCCATCGTCGAGATGGAGATGATCGCCGGCAACTGATCCGGCACGATACCTTCGCAACCGACACTCGCGGCGGCTGACGGTCCATGTGATTTCCCTTCCGTATGAGTTTCATACTGCCTCGACCTGGCGGCGGATCGGCCGGATCGCTCTTGGCCTTCTGGCTCTAGTCGTTGTGCTCCCCCTTGTGGCGCTCGCGATTGGAAAGCCCGCCGCGGCCTTGCAGCTCACGTTGGTCCTCGCCATCGCCTTGTTTGTCGCATTCAGGCTGCGGGGGATCGCCTCGTTCGGTGCCGTTGGTACCGTCACGGCGGCGGAAGTCGTTGCCAGGCCAATGAGGGTATGGGGCATTCCGATGCGGGTGTCGGCCGGGCGCTTTCCGATCGCGGGCTTTCACGCGATCCGTCTCGTGCGGAGACTCGTGAGCCCCCGCGGCGGCCCGGTCAGAGATGTCGGTGATGTTCAGTTGCTTGGCCGTGACGGCATACCGGATATCGACGTTTTTTCGGGTCCCGTCCACGACGCGAGGGCGGCGGCTGCAGACTTCTGCGCGCTCCTGGAGTTGGAGTTCGTCGAAGGCGTCCCACCAGGAATGACGCGTATCGCGCTGAAGCTTGGCGGCTGACCGGCGGTCCGACGGCTCGGGCCCGAGACGTTCGGAATGGTCCCTTCAGTCGAAGACGGTTCCTTCGCCGACAACGACCGCCTCACCGCCGACGCGAACTCCCTCCAGCACACCTGCACGGCTCGAGAGCGCAATGTGAACACGACCCGGCCGGCCCATGCGGACGCCCTGAAGATTCACGAGCCTCGAGGCATTGTCGGCTGACACGGCATTGTGCTGGAGGAGATACGCGCCCAGCGGCCCGCTC
>Ga0157370_10002929_pt1 | contig 20317 bp, 18 predicted proteins | sample C35metaG_FD_113463 | JGI IMG/M metagenome (GOLD analysis project Ga0157370, IMG submission 113463) | Corn rhizosphere microbial communities from Kellogg Biological Station, Michigan, USA - C3-5 metaG | ecosystem: Host-associated > Plants > Roots > Rhizosphere > Soil | place: USA: Michigan...
ATTGCATACGCGATCTGCTCTGTGTTGGATACTTATGGTGTGGAAATGGAGGTACACGCAGACATTAATACCGACCCGGATTTCAAATCCAATGTAGCATTAAAAGATGCCATGGGATATATTCTGGGAATGGGTTATGTGTTCAAGGCGAAACCTTATGCCTTCGCAAGTTCTAACTGTGCTGATATGATGGTGTAATCTTTTTTAATAAAATATTTAAAAAAATTGTAATGGACGTTTTTAGATTTATCCAAGATATAAAATCACATCTGAAACTCACATTTGACGAATTAGACGGATGGTTTGAAAAAGATAGTAAAATGCTGAATCATCAGCCTTCAAAAGGAGGCTGGACGATTCAGCAGATCTTAGAGCATATTTATCTTACGAATTTTTACCTGCTGATTCTTATTGAAAAAGGGTCAAAAAAGGCAATAAAGAATTCTTTAGATCTTGATTTGCAATCTGAAATGAAAAACTACAGTTTCGACAAAGAAAACTTTGACAAAGTAGGAGAGTATGGGGCCTTTGAATGGATAAGGCCGGAACATATGGAACCGAAAGGAGAGTTAAGTTTAGATGAAATCAGAAACTTAATAAACCAGCAATATCTTCAATGCTTACACTATCTTGAAGTAATGAAAAATGGGGAAGGTCTTTTGTATAAAACTACAATGACAGTGAATGAGCTGGGGAAGATTAATGTATATGAATATATTTATTTCCTTTCGCTTCATGCTCAAAGACACATTACTCAGATGAAAAAAAATGAATCAGAAACGATTAAAAACTAAAACAAAATGATTTTCAAAACATATAACGCTATAGAAAATGCTTACCAGGCCCACGTGATCGAACAGATCAGGATGCAGGGTTTTGGGGATGAGGTTTTCATCGTACAGGAAAAAGTTCACGGAGCTAATTTCTCTTTCTTTACCGACGGAAAGGAAATTAAAATCGCGAAGAGAACTGCTTTCATCGAAAAAGATGAGAAATTTTTCAATGCCCATCATATTTTGGAACGTTACAGAAAAAATGTAATAGAAGTGTTTCAAAAAGTGAAAACTATCCATCCGGATGTGGAAACTGTAGTCATCTACGGTGAATTGTTCGGAGGTGGTTTCAAACATAAAGATGTAGAACCCGTAAAAGATGCAGTGAAGGTACAGAAAGGTATTGAATATGCACCTTACAACGAATTTTACGCTTTCGATATTAAACTGAACGGGATTACCTATTTGGATACCGAAGCAGTCAATCAGATTTTTGATGAGACAGGATTTTTCTATGCTAAAATTTTGTTTCAGGGAACTCTGGAAGAAGCTTTGAAATTCCCTAATGTTTTCAATTCAAAAATTCCAGCTTGGCTGGGGTTACCTGAATTAGAGAACAATATGTGTGAAGGTACAATCGTAAAGACCTTGAAAACCAAATATTTTGGTAACGGTGCCAGAATCATTCTAAAAAATAAGAATGAAAAATGGGTAGAAAAATCCAAAATGGTTAAAAAAGAAGCTAAAGCTGTTCAAAAACAGGTGTATTTCAGTGAAAAAGCTCAGGAAATCTGGGACGAAATCCAAAAATATGCTACAGCCAACAGACTGAATAATGTGGTCAGCAAAATCGGCGAATTCGAACCTAAAATGATAGGTAAGGTAATTGGTCTTTTTTCACAGGATATTTTAGAGGACTTCCAAAAAGACTTTCCGGCAGCTTTCACAGCTATTGAAAAAGAAGAGCAGAAAAGGATCAATAAAAAGTTGAATTCTTTAGTAATTGATTTTATAAAAGAAGAGTTAATGACTCTTAAAGTATAGTTTCGGTAAATTTTTACCGAAACTTTTTATGTATAATAAGTAACCATAAAAGTCAGAAGAACGAAAACACTTCATTTTCACCAAAAGAAATAGTGCAAATGAAGCTGTGAAAATTTCCATCCTTTGGAGGGGTGGCGAAAATTCAAAGAATTTTTGACGGGGTGGTTTTAAAAAAAGAAAAAACAATTAAAAAATGAAACCCAATATATTTTTTACAGCAGACCATCATTTTGGTCACGAGAATATTATAAAGTTTTCAGAGAGACCCTTTGAATCACTGGATCATATGAATGAAGAACTCATTAAAAGATGGAACGAGAAAGTTGAACCCGGTGATACAGTCTACCATTTAGGAGATATGAGTTTAGGAAAACCGGATTTTACAAAAGAGATTTTAGATCGGTTAAATGGCAATATCCATCTGATTAAAGGCAATCATGAAGGAGCTGCTTTAACGTATCCCAAACGATTTGCTTCCATCAGAGATTATCACGAACTGAGAATTGATGAACCTGATCAAAACAATGGTAAACAGAAAATCATCCTTTTCCATTACGCCATGCGTACCTGGAATGGTTCACACCGCGGAGTCTGGCAATTATACGGCCATTCACACGGAACTTTGCCGGATGATGAGATGGCACTTAGTTTTGACGTTGGGGTAGACTGCCACAATTTTTATCCGGTTTCCTACGAGGAAGTCAAAGAAATTATGAAGAGGAAAAAATGGACTCCTCCATTTGCTCCCAGAAATTAACAATTAACAATGAAAAAGAAGCTGAAAGGTAGGAGAAGTAGAAACATAACTAACTTCTAACCTCTGGCTTCTCATTTCTAAAAAAATCATGAAAACAACCAATGAGATCATAATCATCGACCTGGAAGCTACATGCTGGGAAAACGACAGAATTCCCATCGGGCAGCAGGTCGATATTATAGAAATAGGAATTTGCAAATTAAATGTAACAACAAAAGCAATTTCCCAGAAACAAAGCATTTATGTAATTCCGGAACGATCAGAAATCAACAGATTCTGCACAAAACTGACAGGAATTACTCCGCAGCTGATAGAAGAAAAAGGAATCTATTTCGAAGAAGCATGTCAAATAATCAGAGATCAGTACCATTCCGTACCGCTTACCTGGGCAGGATATGGAAACTTCGATGGAGAGCAGATCAGAGAACAATGTGACTGGCTCGGTATAACCAATCCTTTTTCAGAAAATTATATGAATGTGATGCATGAATTTAAAAGACATTTCAATTTGCACAAACAAATAGGACTTAAAAGAGCCCTGAGTCATCTGAATATGGATTTTGAAGGCACCCATCACAGCGGAGCAGACGATGCTTATAACACAGCCAGAATTTTAAGTAAGATTCTGTAAAAGTAATTAGGCTGGAAGACTGAAACTGGAAGCTGAAAGTAAATGAAACATTGTAAAAACTTCCCTCTTCCCATATTCATCTTCCACCATGACAATCAAATTTTAAACAAGTGAAAACAACAGAAAATATATTAATAGTAGACCTCGAAGCAACGTGTTGGGATAACCGGCCGCCAAGAGGCCAGGAAAGTGAGATCATTGAAATCGGGGTATGCATTATGAATGCAAAAACTGGTAAAATCTCAAAAAATGAAGGGATTTTAGTAAAACCCCAATATTCAAAAGTAAGTCCGTTCTGTACGGAGCTTACCACCCTTACCCAAAATATGCTGGATCATGAAGGTATCATGTTGGATGATGCTTTCGATATCCTGAGAGCAGAATATGATTCCGAAGAACTGACATGGGCAAGCTACGGAAACTATGACCTGAATATGCTTCAGGATCAGGCAAGAAGATTCTACACAGATTATCCTATGAGTGATGACCACATCAATGTGAAGACATTATTTGGTGAAATTCATCCTACCATCAGGAAAAGTGTCGGAATGAACAGAGCTTTGGGTGAATTGGGTATGACCTTAGAAGGTACGCACCACAGAGGAGTAGACGATGCAAAAAACATTGCGAAGATTCTGCATTGGTGCCTGAAGAATTATTAAATAATCTGAAATAATAGCAGATGCATTTAAAACAGAGACTGTCTCAAATAATGAGGCAGTCTTTTTATTTTGCCAAGTCTGTGATCTTATTGGAGATAAAATCATAAAGTTCCGCAGGAATAGAATGTCCCATACCTTTAATAATGATCAATTCAGCGCCCGGAATGGCATCAGCAATATCTTTTCCACAATCTAAATGAAAGATCGGATCATCTGTTCCGTGAATAATCAATGCAGGAGCAATTATTTTTTTCAATAGTTCAGGATCGTATTGAAAAGAGCCCATAGCCAAAAGCTGCCGGATGATTCCGTTTTTTGTCTTGGTACGTGTAAGTTCTTGTTCCAGCAATACTGTTTCCAGATTTGGATCAAAAACATATCCCGAACCTGATATTCTTTCCGCAAAACGTATCTTCTCCCTTAAGTATTCTTCTTTATGGAGAACAGGATCTGCAGGCACCCGTGTCATCATCGCCATCACTTCAGGATCTGGTTTGGGAAGAGAAGGATTCAATGAAGTTGACATAATGATTGTCAATGATAAAACCCTTTCAGGATAATAAGAACCTAAAAGCTGAGCAATAATTCCTCCCATGGAACGCCCTGCAATATGAGCTTGTTTGATATTTAAATGATCAAGAAGCCTAATGACATCATTCGTCATATCCATCAGCGAATAAGGAACTCCTTCCTTACTAAGTGCGGCAAAAATCTCTTCAATACCTTTATCAGAAGAAATTTCTTTTTTTGCATTAAAAACAGAGCTCCCGGAATCTCTGTTATCAAAACGAATCACTCTGAACCCTTTTTCAACCAGATGCTCACATAATGCAGCATCCCAACGGATCATCTGACTTCCTAATCCAGGAATTAATACAATATTCTGCTGATGATCTTCTCCGAAAATTTCGTAGCATAGATCAACCTCTTTTGTATGGATAATTTTCGTCATGATGAATAGAATTCCATGTTGCTTTCTGATATGAATGCCTGCTCAGCCTTTCGTATCTCCTGACGATAATTGATATATTCATTGTTCTGATCCGGAACAATTACGGCAAATTCAAAAGTAAAAGTATCACTGCCCAATTCTGTCCATTCCTTTTGTAATTGTGAATGCTCAAACATTCTGCCATTTAAAAGAAACTTCATTTTATTCACCAGTGCTTCCAGATTTAAAGATGCCTGAACATATTGTTTTCCATTTAATGTATTGGTAACAGCAAGAACTCCCATCGTTGTTTTATGATCTTTTGCTTTCTCTCTGAGCTGTTTTTTTAACGCATTTTTCATGTTTTCATTATTGTATATTTCCTCCCAAATCAAATAAAAGTTCGTTGATTATTTTTAAAGACTTACCTTTTTTAGAAGAGAGAATTTCTTTCGTAATATGCTCAGCACTTAGCTTAGCTTCTTCAAATATCTTTTTGCCGCTAGGTGTGATGACCACATAGCTGACACGGGCATCTCTTTCATTGGTTTCTCTTGCCACCAGTCCGATTTTTTCCAACGGGTTTAATAATCGGGTTACTCCCGAAGCTGTAAGACCTATTTTTTCAGCAAGGTCTATTCTTCGCATCCTGTTTTCCGATGAAGAATTGAGGACGTAAAGAATAACAAAGTCATTGAATCCCAAGCCATGAACGCTCAGAGAGTCAAACTTTCTGGCGATTACAGACTGCAGCTTATTGATGTTTATTAAAAATAATAATTCAGTACTTATCATTGAAAAGTATTTGAGTTGTCAAGTATTTATGTTTTGCAAATATATAAAATTTAGAGAATTACAATCCTATTTTATTATTTTAAATAAAATTAACGTATCTGTATACTAATCCAATAGTCTTGCGTAGTATTACAATTTCTTAAATTAAGACACCGAATTGTGTGTAAATATTAGAATACAGGGCTTTTATTCACTTTTTTATCGATATATCTTTAAACAGGGAATTGTTTTTATGGTACTAAAGGTATTGGTAATGGTTGTTTCATTAACTTAATATTTTGTTAAAAAATTCACTTTAATGGGATAATTTACTGTCTGTCAGTCATTTTTTTTTATTTTAGCCGACAAGAATAAATTGATGTTTGTTGATGAAGGTTTTGAGGTAATATATTTAAACTATAAAATAAATGGAACGATTCGAATCTTTTGAAAGTTACCATCCTCAGAATACTTCTTTTTTTGACCAATTTATTCAATCTTTATCATAGTGTTTATTATAATAGATTAATTAAAATTTTATTTTGAAAACCCTTTTTTTCAGGTTCTTTTTTCGAAAATGAAAATAATAAGATTTTATTACGTGTTGTTTATCAGTGTGATATTGATGGTAAGGTGGGGTTTTCGGAGGCTTGTATAAAGCTGAACTTGTCTTCTTGGCAAAGGTATGGTTTATTCCTGTTTCCGGGACTGTTTAATAATTATGAAACCCTTTATGGTACGGCTTTTGAAGGCTTATTAAATAAGGCAGTTTCAGATGATTTGAAGGTAAATGTACTGGGAACAATAATTGGTAAAAAGATCATTTTAGAATGGTCATCTGTAATGAGATTGAGAGACAGGATTTTAAAACTTATTGATTTGACTACCAGCTATACTACCATTTTTGAAAAACTGCTGATCTCCATTCTTTCAGCTGTTGAGAAATCAGTTTTTAATGCTAAAAAGCTTCCTGAGCTTTATTATAAAATGTAAAGAAGAAACTGATAAAAACCGAATAAGGCTGTTGTAAAACCGCTTGAAGAATGGGAAAAATGAATAACCTGAAACAAATTTATACATCAAATTAGAAGCACATGAAAGAAAGACTTTATGAGATCCTTAATGAGGAAAAAATACATGAGATTATACCCTTTCTAAAAGAGCTTACCATTGAAGAAAGGAAAACACTGGTGCCGTCTATAAAGAAAATGGATCGGGAGATTAGTAAAATTGTAATGACTAAAAACTCCTACCATACGGCAGGATCTGTGAATCAGCATTCCATTATAGATATCGCTTCATTTGTCTGCATGGACAAAAAGAATTTCGGTAAAAATTACTGGAGCCTTTTCCGTAATGCAGAACAGACCGAACAGATACTGGAGTGGGGGTGCCCGGATTGGTTTTCAGACTTTATCAATGAATCTGTAGAAGCCGAATTTACGGCATTTAATTATAGAGATATTTTAGGATGGACAGAAAAAGGGTACGTACAGCCTAAACCAGAATTACTGGGGCATCACCTGAGTAATCATCCGTCTGATCTGGATTGGCATCCTGAAACACTTAATACCCATTTTTGGTATCTATGTGAATATCCATCCAAATCTTTACCTTTCCGTAAAGAATGGTTTCCTATTGTTCAAAAGCTCATCACAGAGAAAAAAATTGAAAGAAAAAGATTCCTAAGAGAATGTCTCCTGGCTTCCAATAGAAACTTTAATAAAAATGTTACCGGCTGGTTTATGGATGCATTTACATCTTTAAAACCAACAGAAGAAGAATTATCTGATCTGCAGGATGAATTGCTCGCGGGACTAGCTTCTTCACAGTCAAAAGCGGTGAATACGATATTATCACATTTGAAAAAAATAGTGGGAACTTCTGAATTTAAAAATGATGAATTTTCACATTATCTTCCGAATCTGTTGAGCTCGGAGGTAAAAACAGTAGTGGTTTCCAGTTTAGTGCTTACCGAAAAAATATTTCAAAGAAAGAAAATGGATCCCGAAATGCTGGGAATGGCCTTAAGTTCAGCATTTGTAAGCAAAGACGACGGCGTACAGTCGAAAGCGGCGAAGATTATCCTTAAATACATTCCGGCTTCGGAAAATATGATAGAGGCACTTTCTCATTATTCAGATAATATACTGACTAATGTACGTCCTCTTTTGACTAAATATATTGAAGAAAGACAGCCGGAACTGGAGGCGATAGCTTCAGAGAAACTGTTCCTGACTGAAGACGAAAATGCAATACAGGTCCTTCAAAATTTTGAAGATCTGATGTTTTATCTTCCTTTGGCAATGGATGATCCATATAGCTATCATTGTGATATTGCTTTAACAGGATTTATCAAGTTTGCAGGGGATGTAGACGCAGAATCTGTGAAACTCATAGAACCCGTTTTTTTGAAAGCGTGTAAAACCATTGCAAAATGGGAAGTTCCTTATCTGAATGTTTTATTATGTAATGCTATTATCAATTACGGTTTGGCTTTATTAGAAAAATATCCTATTCAGCTTAAGAATCTGGAAAAAATATATCAAAAAACCAAAGAAGAGGAAGTTGCAAGAGAATCTTACTCCAATTATCAGAAAAAATTAGGACCAATAGAGGATGTTGGAGCAGACTGTCCTGCAAGGCAGGCGTTTAAGGAAATTGCGATCTATGCTCTTGAAAAAATAAAATCCGGAGATAAAATTCCTCTGTTATTCCCAATCACCCATGCTCCATGCTGGATTTCTCCATTAATTTTGGTTGAGAGATTGGAAAGCTATCAGAATAGTAATGTGGAGCCTCATCACCTGGATATTCAGCTGGCACTGCAGCGTTGTGCTTTGGATGATACCTCAAAAGCAATAGTGGAAGTTGAGAAAAGGCTAAAAGGGGAATATAAAGAATTACTGCTTTTCTTCTTTGGTAAAAATATAAAACCAGAAGGGAAATTTATACACCCCTCATGGTGGATGACAGCCGGAATTACCCGTTCTCCGGAGACTGTTTTTGAGGAATTCAGCAGTTTTGGATACGACAATATTCCTGCGGAATTCTTTTCCGGTGATTATAAGTGGAAAACGATTGACACTAAGAAAAACTCATACTACCCGGTAGAACTGAATATTGTGATTCCAAAATATCATCTTGAAAACAGGAAAGATCCTTTGTTCATGGAATATTTTGTTGCCGAGCAGAAAGAGCTTAATGAAATTCCGGCACTGATGCTGTGCTTTCCCAATACCCCTGCAAATGCATTGGCGAAGGTTATCAAATACTGTCTTTTCTATTCCGGGATTGCAGAGGTTTTTGAAAGAAGCCTTGTTTTGAATACCGCGAATGCGCTTTAACAGATCAAAAAGCCTCTGGATGAAATTGGTTATCTGTTCTTAGGAACTATTTTCCTGGACAGTGATAAGACCATCCGCGGAACAGCGGCGGAAATATGGTTGGAACATGTTTCTTACCAAATGATGGATAATGCATGGCTGGGAAGAGTGATTGGCTTACACGAAAAACTGGAATGGGCACCTGTAAAAAGATTGACAGACCTTATGCAGCATCATATGCTGAATGTAAGCAAGAATCATAATATAGCCCTTGAGGAATTGATCTCCAGTATATTGCTTCAAATGGAAACACCTGTTACCAATCTGAAGAAAATTCTGGAAATCTACCACGAAGTATTGGCTTTGAATCATTCAGCAGCCCATAAAGAAGTTATTGAAAAATTAAACAACTGGAAAGAAAACTCAAGCCTGAAAAAAATCTGCAATCTTCTTCTGAAAAAATAAATTTATGGAAGATACGCTTGTTTACAACTACTCGGGAGCATCCTCTCTAGCAAAGAGAGGTGTTCTTGAAGAATTATTTCTCGCTAAATACAGTGAGATACATAAAAATACTAATGTCCCCTGCTTTTTTTGGGGAAATGTAGGACAGCCTTTTATTTTAGCACGGTGTCTGATTACGCTATCCAATATTGTGAAATCAAGTTTTAATCTGTCTCCGTTTCAGATGGTACTTCTTAAAGATCCGATAGTAACGGCCGGAAACGAAAAATTAAGGTTTGAAGGCTTCTCTCACTGTGCTGGAGTCTATGCAAGGATAGATGTGATGCCTGATGGGTTGGAAGGTGAATTTTTGGAAAACGGAACAACGAATGTAGATTTTAATCAACCTATGATAACCGCATTGGGAAGCATCAAACCGAATGAAAAAATCATGCTTTCCATTGGTGAAAAAGAAGTGGGGCTGTACAAAGAAGAAAAAAAGATAATCGAAAGAAAAGTTCCTTTACCTGTAAAGTGGATCAAAGGTCTGAGTACTGTTCAGGTATATCTGTCCGAATCAGAAAAACGCTATACTTTCAATAAAATTCAGACTCAGCAATTGTTCAGAGGAATGCCGAAAGGTGTGGTGAAGTCAGATTATTACCTGATTGTAAGAGGAAATAAACCCATTTTCTCTCCGGTGAAATCTACTGATGCAGTTTGTATAGGAGGGCTTCACAGGCTTCGTCTTTTAGAGCCGCTTCTTCCTTATATTGATTCTATGCAGGTTTTTCCGCATGCTAATATGCAGTCTACGACATGGCAGCTCTATATGGGGAATATAAAGTTTACTTTTTCTTTGTCAAGAGAATGCTGGAGAGGTTTCTCAGGAGAAGGAGCGGTATTGGACAATCTTATTTCGGATGTTCCCGATGAATGGATTGATGCTTTGGATAAATATATCTATGCCAATCAATCTTTTAGTCCGGGTAAGCTTGCTCTGGAAGAAAATATCAGTTTTGGCAAGACTGAAAACATTACAGGACGTCTTGCAGCAATGGGATTACTCGGATATGATCTTGATGATAAGGAATTTTTCTATCGCAGGCTTCCTTTTAAATTAAGCCGCATCATCGGACTCAATCCCCGCATAAAAAATGCTGAAAAGCTTATAGAAGGCGGAAAGGTGGAAATTTTAAATAATAATAAAGAAAGAACCGAAGCCAGAGTAAAAGGAACCGGTGTACATCATACGGTAATCATTGAAGAAGAAAAAGAACGCTGTACCTGCGAATGGTTCAGTAAATATCAGGGAGAAAGAGGTCCCTGTAAACATGTGTTGGCAGTGAAAAAACTTGTCAATGTTTAAAAACGGCTGATGCTCATTTTATTATTTTGTTAACAATCGCAAAGGCGCAAAAACTTAATTTCTTGCGCCTCTGTGTTGTATCGATTTCGGATAAATGTCTTAATTTTTTGTTTGTTTTACCCATTCCTCATAGCTAAGTACTCCCAATTCCGGTTTGCCGTCACCTTCCAGAATAGAAATAAACTCAAGCTGGTTTCCATCAGGATCATTAAAATAAATGGCCAATGCGGGCATCCATGCAAAAACCATAGGTTCAATGCTGTCATTTTTCAGAAAATTGTATGGTTTTAAATCCTTTTTTTCAAGAAACTCTACAGAATAATTTAAAATATCTTCCTTACTGCTGGAAAAAGCAAAATGCCTGGTCTGAAGATTCTCCTTCTGTTCCCATAATCCCAGCATAAATTCTTTACCTTTACCTACCCATAAAAAAGCAATAGGTCTGGTTTCGTCTCTATGAGCTAGCTTTAATCCTAATACATCTGTGTAAAATTGTATCGCATTTTCCAGATTGCTCACCTGAACATGAGTCTCATATATTCCTTTAATCATAGCTTAATTTTAATAATAACAAAGCTAGAAAACTCTCATCTGAAAACGCTCTATACGTGATTTCTTTAATGAAAATGAATGATAGAAGGATTTTATAATTAGGAACTAGGAATTAGGAATTAGGAATTAGGAATTAGGAATTAGATTGTTATTAAATCTCAATGTTTGTTTTCAATGTTAATTCAATAGAGGTGGGCTTTAGCCCGCCTAATAAATTATCATTAATTCATCTGGCTTTAGCCAAAACTTAAAATCTGCGTAATCCTATCAAATCCGTGTTAGCTAATCAAAATAAATCCCCTCACAATTACATTTCAAAAATAAAAATCAAAAAAAATCAAAGAAAGATTATCTACGCAAAAAGGTTGCGTAATACTGTTTTTACTTTGCATCAGAAATCAGAGAGGAAGTATCAAACCTTCCCATGTTTAACAATAAAAACAGTAACCATGAAATTTAATTTTTTAAAGAAAGAAAATAAAAAAGTAGTACTGAACTACGAAGGTGCAAAAGCATATGCGATGACACCTGCAGAAGAATTGTATAGTGCTGTTGTTACAACAGGACTGTCAGATGCCAACTATGAAAAAGGGGCTGACAGATTAGAAAGAATCCAGTCTCTGATCAAGAAAAATGACCCAGAATTTGTGGCGAAGCTGGCTGTATATGCAAGAAAAGATATGTATCTAAGATCCATTCCATTGGTTTTGACGACTGAATTGGCAAAGCAGACTTCCGGTACAGATCTTATAAGCAAAACAGTAGATGGAGTCGTTCAGAGAGCAGACGAAATCACAGAATTGCTGGCCTATTACCAGCTTGCCAACAAAAGAACAGATACTAAAAAACTGAACAAGCTGTCAAAACAGATTCAGAAAGGCCTGGTGAAATCATTCAATAAATTTGATGAATACCAGTTTGCAAAATATAACAGAAAAGCAGAAGTAACCTTGAAAGACGCACTGTTTCTGGTACACCCAAAAGCTAAAGATGAAAATCAGCAGACAGTTTTCAACAAAATTGCTAACAATACACTGGAAACACCTTATACTTGGGAAGTTGAGCTTTCAGTTTTAGGTCAAACGAAATTTGCAGATGATGCGGAAAGAAAATTGGCCTTCAAAAACAAATGGGAAGAATTGATCTTCAGCAACAGATTGGGTTACATGGCAACCATGAGAAACCTGAGGAATATCCTGGAAGCGAAAGTATCATCTGATGCAATGAACAAAGTATGCGTCTATCTTTCTGATGAAAGAGCTGTATCCAATTCAAAGCAGCTCCCATTCCGATTTCTGGCAGCTTATAGAGAATTAAAAAATGTCGATTCTCCTTATCTGTCTTCAGTATTGGAAGCATTGGAAAATGCTGTTGTTGTGAGTGCCAGAAACATCAAAGGCTTTGGTTTTGATACTTCAGTAGTGATCGCTGCCGACGTGTCAGGTTCTATGCAGAAAGCGGTTTCCAGCAAAAGTAAAATTTTGCTGTACGATATCGGTTTGCTAATGTCTATGATCTTGCAGTCACAGTGTAAAAACGTGGTGACAGGTATCTTCGGTGACCGTTGGCTAAGGGTTCCAATGCCGAAAAATGGTATTTTGAGAAACGTAGATGCATTCTACAAGCGTGAAGGTGAAGTAGGATATTCCACCAATGGCTATCTGGTCATCGAAGACCTTATCAAAAGAAGAGAGCAGGTGGATAAAGTAATGCTTTTTACGGATACTCAACTATGGGATACCAGAGGAAACAGAAACTCCTTTGAAGAAACTTGGAAGAAGTACAAAGCCATCGCTCCTCATGCAAAACTGTATATTTTTGACCTTGCGGGTTATGGTACACAGCCGCTTGATATCAGGAAAGACGATGTACACCTTATTGCAGGTTGGTCAGACAAAATTTTCGACGTACTGAATGCTTTGGAAGACAAAAAATCTGCAGTGAAAATGATTCAAAAAGTAGTGCTGTAACAGGCACTGCTTTGAAATATAGAATAAAAACAATCAATATATTGAGGAGCTTACTCCCGCTTTCCACTTTATCTTTTTCGCCAAAGCTTTTTTCAGGCCATTCAGAAAAAGGATGCCGTTGCAATCGGGGCTAGGAATGATAATTATAAACTATAAATTATAGATCATGAATTCTTCTTTATAATGAAGTAATAGTTCTTTGTAAAAACTTAAAAGAATCTATCTGAAAAAAAATAATAAAAGGTCAAAATTTCCATCAATGACAACTATGGAAATGTGACATAGGAAATGGAGGCGTTAAGAAAATAAGCTATACGAACGTGAAGAAAATTCTATTGTCTGAAGCGTGACACAGAAATTGAAACGAAGAACTCATATAACATTCGCGCAAGTTTTGGAATTTTTAGAGAGTATAGATTACTTTTAGCCGGAGTTTCCAGATCTTGAATTTTTGGTTCTTTTGCTTCAAGGCAAAACGAACAAATATTTAAATAAAAAAACAAACTACGTAAAAAGATTGCGTACCTACAATATAATTTTGCAGTGTTAATAATACTGGTGCCGTTAGAAAGACATCCTTCGATTCCAAACTGACAGAGTCTTTCACCTGGTTGCCTGGTAGCTTGCCAATGCCGTTAATAAGAGTTTCATCGTCAACTTTCAATTGAACATCAATTACTCTTATCATTCATTGCTTGGTTTTTAATAAAAAATAACTGCGTAAAAATAATGCGCAGTAAGAATATAAACTTGTAAAGAATAAAACTAATAACCATGAATAATTATAAACAAGATCTAAAAGAAGCACTGTATTGAGGTTAATACTCAATACTTATGAAAAAAAATAAAGCGTTAAGACAAAAATTCGGATTCAATGAATATGGATTAATTGATTTTCCAAAGAAAATTTCAGGCGTACAGATCTCAAGACTGATGTACGGAGATGATATGGGTTGTTCATACTGTTTTCCACATGGTTTTGAAGTGATCAACGCAACGTATACAAAGTTCCAGCGGAACTGGAAAAAATATAGAAAAACCCAATGGAAAAATTAAAATCAGGTGTCGTTTTGGAATCATACTTCGAGTCCCCCGTCAGATGTAGGTTCAATTCCTGCCATTCTTGTTGTAAACGGAGTGTAGCTCAAAAGATAGAGTAGATGGCATAGAAAGATTCCGCCACTTTTACCCTGATCTATAAAAGAGTGCCGTAGAGAAGGCTTACTTCGGTATAATTTGGTTCAACTCCAGAACAGATCATGAAAGTGATTTTGTAAAAGTCTTTTTGAATCTAGCCTCTTTTATTTAAATCACATCAATCAAAAAATAGTAATAAAAAGGTCAAAATTTCCATCAATGACAACTATGGAAATGTGACATAGGAAATGGAGACGTTAAGAAAATAAGCTATGCGAACGTTAAGAAAAATCTATTGTCTGAAGCGCGACACAGAAATTGAAACGAAGAACTCATATAACATTCGCGCAAGTTTTAGAATTTTTAGAGAGGGTAGATTATTTTTAGCGGGAGTTTCCAAGTCTTGAATTTTTGGTTCTTTTGCTTCAAGGCAAAACGAGCAAATATTTAAATAAAAAATAAAACTACGTAAAAAGAATGCGTAGTAACAATATAAATTTGTAAAAAGAAAACTAATAACTATGAATAATTAAAATCAAGTGTCGTTTTAGAATCATACTTCGAGATTGAATAAACATTGGGTCGCAGGTTCGAATCCTGCCTTTTCCCTCGAAAAGGAGAAGTAGCTCAGCAGGTAGAGCAAATGCACGGAAGATTCTGAGAATTTTACCTTGATTGTATAAAAGAGTGCCGTAGAAAAGGCCTACTTCGGTTTAATTTGGTTCGACTCCAGAAGGTCATGAAAGTGATCTTGTATAAGTCTTTTCGAATCTAGCCTCTTTTTATTTTAAACATAAACAAGTGCCGTAGAAAAATGTTACTTCGCTCATCACGACGGGGTCACGGGTTCGAATCCCGTCTCTTCCACAACAAAAAAATACAGTCTATAATAGGAAGAGTAGCTCAGTTGGTTAGAGCACGACTGCATTATTTGGTTTTAGCCTTGTTTTTTTCATATCAGAAGCCGGAAGTGGGGCGTTGAAAGATATCTTTGTATTATAATTTTCTATAAAGTCAGAGAGATTTTCAGACTTTAATCCCTTTCTTCTTCCCACTTCCAGCTTCTTAATATTACCATTCTAAAGTGTCGTTAGAAAAAAATTCATCGTAACACAACTATGGGAGGAATAGCGAAGCCGGTCACTCCGGCAAGGTTATCCGGTTCGACTCCGGCAAACGTTTAGCCTGGTTTTTTCCTTATTATTACCTTTAAAAAATGCCGGTAGATTACTTACCGGCATTTTTCATTGTATCTTCAAGCTCTTCTTCAAACATAACTTTCCATTTAGAAAGAGTAGTTCGGCTTATTTTATATTTTCTCGACATATAGCTTGTGGAATGACCATGCTTTTTCTGATACTGCAGCAGTTTCAGCATAGTCTGCCTGTCGTAGGTTTTAAGTTTTTGGTTTTCTCTGGACTGCTTGAAAAGTTTTTCATTGAACTTAAGTACATCTTCACTTGTGTGAAGCTTTTCAAGAAGCTCTTTGATTTTTGGATCTTTTAGCTTTTCCGGATATTCCATCCTGAGCATATCCGCGTAAATTTTCTTATAATTGGGACGCATGTCTTATCTGTTTATCCGTTTGCATTATCACCCTTCTGAAGCCATCTGTGAAGAGTGCTTTTCGGGATAGAATATTCTTTAATGACTTCGCTTTGGGTCATTTCGCCAGAAAGAATCCTTTTCATAATAAAGTCTTTGATTTCCTGTGTGTAAATGTTTTTTCTGAAATAAGGCGTTTTTTCGGACTTCTGCTGGTTTTTGTTGATTGCAGAAGGTGGTGCGTATAAAATTAAATGCGAACTGTAGAGTCTGAAAAAATCGTATTCCAATAGTTTGCTCCATCTTAGAAGAAGATCTGTATCCATTGATCTGCTGTCATACATCATTTCGACAGCTCCTTCATCTTTACCTAAAAATTTGCATATCCTTTCTGTTGTTATTTCATTTTCATCTACCCTCTCCTTAATAAACTTTCCAATATGGATTTCTTTATATAACATTTTTACTGAATATTGTTTTTTTGTTAAAAATTATGTATCAAAAAAACGGAAATAGGGTGTATATATTATTTAATATAGCGGGAAGTGATTCAATTGGATTTGAAATCGATAAAAAATAGAAATTATGATATAAGAATATTGAAATGTGCTTATAAGATGATTCATCTTAAAAACAGATGTATAACTTACCAAATATCTTAAAAAACAGGCGGGTAGGTGGGCACCTTAATGTACTTGGGGTATATTCTTTATTTTTAATGGGTTTCCTCTTCTTCTCTTTCAAACTTCTCTTCCTGCCATTTGTGTAAAATAACATATAACCTATTAAGGTTTTATACAATTCTATGAGTAAAGCTTGTACAAGAGTTGATAAACAGCTTTTTACACATTGAATTTTTGATTAGTACCAAATAATTGCTTATTCGCTTTCAAATGTAAACAAAAATAAGAAGCAATAACAAGTGAAAATGTAAAAATTGTGCGTAATAACTGTTTTTTAATTAAAATTAACATATTATATGAGTTGATGTATGAATTATTTAAAGCCACGCTTCTTACTTTAAAAAAAGGATAAAAAGAAAAAATTGTATACCAGTGAGACAGTCCATACCTTTGCAAATCAATGAAAAATACTATAAGCTTATTCGACTTTTCGAAAAAAATAAACTACAAGAATGAATTGCTTGCCGGTTTTACTGTGGCAATGACAATGATTCCTGAGTCGCTGTCATTTGCTATTCTTGCCGGTTTATCTCCACTTACAGGGCTTTATGCAGCTTTTATGATGGGTCTTGTAACAGCAGTCTTAGGCGGACGTCCGGGAATGGTTTCCGGTGGAGCGGGAGCAACCATCGTTGTACTGATTGCTCTTATCCAATCTCATGGAGTAGAATATCTTTTTGCCACCGTAGCACTTGCCGGAATACTTCAGATGACGGTTGGAATCTTTAAACTTGGGAAATTTGTAAGATTGATTCCACAGCCCGTCATGTACGGCTTCCTGAACGGATTGGCCATTATTATTTTTATGGCACAGGTAGAACAGTTCAAAATTACAGACAGCAGTGGAGCGGTAAGCTGGCTGCAGGGAATACCTTTGTATATCATGGCAGGTTTAACTGCGCTTACAATTGCCGTAGTCTATTTTTTTCCAAAAATCACAAAAACAGTTCCTGCCTCTCTGGTAGCCATTGTAGTTGTCTTTGCTGTAGTTCTTGGGTTTGATATTCCAACAAAAACGGTAGCAGATATAGCTCATATCAGTGGAAATCTTCCAAGCTTTCATATTCCGCAGATCCCTTTTTCTCTGGAAACTTTACAGATTATCTTTCCTTATGCCTTAATTATGGCTGGTGTAGGTCTTATTGAATCTCTTCTGACATTATCCATGGTGGATGAAATCACAAATACCAAAGGAAGTGCAAACAAAGAATCCGTAGCCCAGGGATTGGCTAATATTACCAATGGCTTCTTTGGCGGAATGGGTGGCTGTGCAATGGTAGCGCAGACTTTGGTAAACCTTAATGCAGGTTCCAGAGCCAGGTTATCCGGAATAATAGCATCTCTGTTGATTCTAATAATTATTCTTTGTGGAGCCCCTGTGATAGAGAAAATTCCTATGGCTGCTTTGGTGGGTGTCATGATGATGGTTGCCATCAGTACTTTCCAGTGGGTATCGATCAGGATTGTTAATAAAATGCCGAAGTCGGATATTTTTGTAGGAGTAACCGTTGCGTTGATTACAGTGATTTTACATAATCTGGCTTTAGCGGTTTTAATTGGAGTGATCATTTCAGCATTGGTTTTTGCCTGGGATAATGCTAAAAGAATCAGAGCAAGAAAGCATGTGGATGAAAACGGAGTGAAGTATTACGAAATATATGGGCCGCTGTTTTTCGGTTCAGTAACAACTTTTACAGATAAATTTGATCCCATGAACGATCCTGATCAGGTTGTTATTGATTTTAAAGAAAGCCGTATTGTAGATATGAGTGCCATAGATGCTCTGGACAAGTTATCCAAACGTTATAAACAATATAATAAAACCTTGCATTTGCGTCATCTCAGTGAAGACTGCCGGAAAATCCTTAAAAATGCAGAAGCTGTAGTGGAAATTAATATTCAGGGAGACCCGACGTATAAGGTGATACCGGAAAAATAAGGAAATCAAAATTGAATTTTGTGCCAATTGTCAATTATCAATTAAAATGCATAAGCCTCAATAACAAGACAAGGACTGTAAGAAAAAATCTACAGTCCTTGCTTGTTTAGGTTATTAATGTATTGGCGATAAAATCAGGTACTAAAGCATAGTGCGATAATTTCATGCTGATGGAAGCTCTTCCGCTTGTCAGCGTTCTCAGGTCAGAAATATACCCGAAAGTTGAAGCTAACGGAACTTCCGCTGCAAAGATCTTTCTTCCTGATTTTTCATCAATCGAAGTAATGATTCCTCTTCTTCTGTTGATGTCCGCAGTGACAGCACCTGTGTATTCCTCAATACTCTGGATTTCCACCTGCATAACAGGTTCCATCAGTTTAGGAGTACATTCTTTTGCCGCCGCTTTGAATCCTTCTCTTGCTGCAATTTCGAAATCGAATGCGGCAGAATCCTGAGCGTGGAAAGAACCATCCAGAAGAGTCACCTTCATATTTTCCAGAGGATATCCTTTCAATGGTCCGTGTTCCATAGCTTCTCTGAAACCTTTTTCAACGGAAGGAATTAATTCGGAAGGAATAACACCTCCTTTGATCATATTGATGAATTCCAATCCATATTCATGATCATTCCTTGGTCCGATTTCAAAAGTAATATCAGCGAACTGGCCGCTTCCTCCGTTTTGCTTGGAAAGCTTTTCTCTGTGAACTTTAGTTTCCGTTAAGATCTCACGATAAGAAACTTTAGGTTTTCCCTGATTGATTTCAATACCATGATTAAGACGGATTTTTTCAAGAGTAACCTCAAGATGAAGCTCACCCAATCCACTCAATAAAGTTTCCCCGGTCTGCGGGTCTCTTTCTACCACCAAAGAAGGGTCTTCTTCCTGGGTTTTTGCCAGCACCAAACCGAAAGATTTCTCATCACCATTCGTTTTTGGCTCAATAGCAACTCTGATCACAGGAGTCGGAATCGTGATCGCTTCCAGTAATATTGGCTTGTCTATAGAAGATAAAGAATCACCGGTTTTGGCATCCTTTATTCCCGTTAAAGCAACAATATCTCCAGCTTTAGCTTCATCCAGTGATAATGTTTTATCAGACTGCATCTGTAAAATTCTCGAAATCCTGTAGCTTTCACCTGTTCTTGCATTCAGTATCGTATCTCCGCATTGTATTCTTCCGGAATAGACGCGAAGCATAGCCAGTCTTCCCATATGTTTATCAATCACAACCTTGAAGACAAGCCCTGAAAAAGCTGCCGCTTCATTTCTTTCTAATGTCACCGTTTCTTCCGTTTGAGGATCTTTTCCTTGAAGATCAGCAAGCTGGTCCGGAGCCGGAAGATAAGTGACCACAGCGTCAAGAAGAGGCTGGATTCCCTTATTCTTAAAAGCAGAACCGCAAAGAACAGGAACGGCAGATCCTGTTCTGCAGACTCTTTGTATAGCTTCTGAAATCATTTCGATGGTGGCAGTTTGTTCTGTATCCATAAAGATTTCCAAGAACATCTCATCATTTTCTGCCAAGGTTTCCATTAATTTTATTCTGTATTCATCGGCTTCAGCACTATAATGATCGGGAATTTCTTTGTCCGCAATGGTTTCACCGTTTTCATCGATCCAGTATAATGCTTTCATTCTGACAAGATCAATAACGCCTTCAAAATGTACTTCAGCACCCATCGGAATCTGAAGAGCCAAAGGAACAGCATTCAGTTTGGTTTTTATCTCATTGAGAACGGCAAAGAAATCTGCTCCAATTCTGTCCATTTTATTGATGAA
>Ga0157370_10002930_pt1 | contig 20313 bp, 17 predicted proteins | sample C35metaG_FD_113463 | JGI IMG/M metagenome (GOLD analysis project Ga0157370, IMG submission 113463) | Corn rhizosphere microbial communities from Kellogg Biological Station, Michigan, USA - C3-5 metaG | ecosystem: Host-associated > Plants > Roots > Rhizosphere > Soil | place: USA: Michigan...
ATTCAACCTTGTCACCGCGAATCAACTCGATGCGGTTGTCTACATAGAACCCCTCAGGCCGCAGCTGGATGCTGGTCTCATCGGCAAGGCTCTTGAGGAAGGCCTTGGAAAGTGGAGGGCGCTGGTAGGGAGCGTTGTGCTCATCACCGATGATGACCACGCTCCCTCCAAAGCCACACTGGCGGAGGGACGCCGCGACCTGGAAACCAGCCTGACCAGCGCCGACGATGACAACTTTTTCAATGGTGCTCATGGCGCGACCTCAGTACTTGATCCAGGTGGTTTTCAACGATGAGTACTTCTCGAACGCGTGCAGGGAGCTGTCGCGACCGTTGCCCGATTGCTTGACGCCGCCGAAAGGTACGAGTGGAGAAATCTGGTCGACTGCGTTAACCGCCACCGTCCCGGCGTGCAGAGCTTCAGCCACCCGATGGGCACGAGAGAGATTGGACGTGAAGACAGATGCCATCAGCCCGTAGATCGAATTGTTTGCGATCTCGATGGCTTCAGCCTCGGTTTTGAATTTGATGACACTCAGGACAGGGCCGAAGATCTCTTCCTTGGCAATCCGCATCTCATTGGTCACGTCAGTGAAGATGGTCGGTCGGATGAAGTTCTTGCTGCCATTGATCTCAACGCGTTCGCCACCGTATGCAAGCGTGGCCTCTTGTTTGCCAAGCTCAACGTATTGTTGGACGCGCGCGGTGTGACCATCTTCCACCAAGGCGCCCATCAGGCTGGTCGGGTCGAGAGGGTCTTTTGGCTCGTACTGCTCTGCATGCTTGATGAGTTTGGCGACGAATTCATCGTGGATACCTTCTTCCACCAGAAGACGCGTTGGGGAGGAGCAGACCTCGCCCTGGTTGTAGAAAATCCGCGCGGCCATTTCAGCTGCGTAATCGAGATTCTCGGTATCTGCGAATACGATGTTGGGGCTCTTGCCACCGCATTCCAGCCAAACCAACTTCATGTTGGATTCTGCGGAGTAGCGGAGGAAGTATTTACCCACCTCGGTAGAACCAGTGAACGCAAGACACGCGACATCCATGTGAAGTCCGAGGCCGGCGCCCACGGTTTCGCCAAAACCGGTCACAACGTTGAACACACCGTCCGGTACTCCGGCAGCCTTGACGAGGTCGGCAAGCTTGATCGCTGTCAGCGACGATTGCTCGGCAGGTTTGAGTACGACGGAATTGCCCATGGCCAGGGCTGGGACACATTTCCAGATGGCCATGTCGAGCGGGAAGTTCCAGGGGACGACGCACGCAACTACACCGAGCGCCTCGCGGCGGATCAATGCAAGATCGCCAAGTGCCGTTGGTGCGACTTCGTCATAAAGCTTGTCAACAGCTTCAGCTACCCATTGCACATAGCTTGCGACCTCGGGCATCTCGTAGGCGTAGGACACCTCAACCGGCTTACCCATGTCGATGGACTCAAGCAGAGCCAGCTCTTCCATGTTTTCATGGATGAGCTTCGCAAGCTGCAGCAGGACATTCTTGCGATCAGTCGGGGAGCGCTTCGACCAAACGCCGCTCTCAAAACGTTGTTTAGCGATTGCTACTGCCAGGTTGACGTCCTCCAGATCGCATTCAGCGATTTGGGCAACAATCTGGTTTGTCGCAGGGTTCAAGCAGTTAAAGGACTTGCCGGAGATAGATTCGACGTACTTGCCATCGATGAACGCCCGACCTTCTGGCTCCAGGCCATTTCTCTTCGCTTGCCAGTATTGCAGTGAGCGACTCATCGATTCTTACCTCCACGTTTTTGTAAGCATCCCCTGAGGATCTGCCGTTGATGGCCGCCAGGGTATGACATTTTCGATCTTTATAGCACGACAGTTGTGTTAAAAAAAAGAATTCTCGACCAAGGGAGTTGCCTTTAGGCCTTGAAACCCTGCATAAGTGATTGCTGCTGGTCAGCCAGCGCGTTTAGCGCCTGGCTCACCTTCGCAGACTCAGCCGACTGGGCTGTCAACGTCTCTGTTACGACCTTTACGTTCGAGACGTTGCGGCTAACTTCTTCGGCTACTGCGCTTTGTTCCTCTGCAGCGGTCGCGATCTGCAGATTCATATCGTTGATGACTCGAACTGCAATGCTGATCTGTTCAAGGGCTGAGAGGGCACTGGAAGCATGCTCGGCCATGCCGTGAGCTCTCGCGTGGCTTTGGCTCATTGAGCTAACCACGTCACGGGTGCCGGTCTGCAGCTGCTCAATCACCCCTCGAATCTGAGCGACTGACTCTTGAGTCTCGCGTGCCAAGTGGCGAACTTCATCGGCTACCACGGCAAAGCCTCGGCCTGCTTCGCCCGCCCGGGCTGCCTCAATGGCAGCGTTTAAAGCCAGCAGGTTTGTTTGCTCAGCAATCGCCCTGATGACTTCAAGGACTGAGCCAATTTGCTCACTGCTGTCGGCTAGCGCCTGAACGTCAGTCATGGCTTCGGTCATTTCGCTTGCGAGTTCGGTAATGCGGGTTGCTGTGGCGTCGATCACCTGGAGGCCGTGGGTGGCCGCAGCCTCTGCATCCCCAGCCGCATTCGCCGCTTGAGCCGCATTGCGGGCGACGTCCTGAGCGGTGGCACTCATCTCCTGGGAGGCAGCGGCAACCTGGTCGATTTCACGATACTGCTCATCCATGCCGGTGCTTGTACGAGCAGCTATCTGAGAAGAGCGGTGGGCGGTATCTCTGGCTTCTGCAGTCGTCGCCTTGACTTGGGCGATGACAGGCTGGAGCTTGTCCAGGAAAAAGTTGAACCAAGACGTCAGCTGCCCAAGCTCGTCTTCGGAGCGGTGCTTCAAACGCTGGGTCAAATCACCTTCACCCGTGGCGATGTTGCGGAGCATTTCAGAGACCACTGAAAGCGGAGCGATGGCGCGGCGAGCGGTTAGCCATATCAATAAAAGACCCGCCAGGCCTGCCCCAAGCCCTAAATACACATTTCCCAGGCGCGCTTCTTCGGCCTGATTATCCAGCTCGCCTTCCAATGCCTTCGAGGACTCAAAAAGCAAAGATGTTGGAACCCTCATCATGACGAGCCACGGTTTCGATCCGGGGATGGGTGAGAATCGTTTGATGAAGTGTAATTTCTCTCCTGACTGGAAGATAACCGGCCCTTCTGATTCAAAAGCTGTCGTGATAGATGGTGAAATATCGCCAAAGATTTGACCGACTGGTTGGGTCAGCTTGTCCTGGCAGCTACTACAAGCGGCGATCAATCCTCCAGAACTGATGATGGTGATGTCAGCCTCTCCGCCGAAGAGCGATTTCGCTCCTGCGTTGGCCAGTTGTTGAAGCTCGGCCAAGTCAATATCCATCCCGAAAACCGCCTCCGCTTTACCGTTCTCGATTACCGGAAATGTGATCGATGTGATGAGGTTTTTTGACGAGCCAAAGTCCTCAAGGTAAGGGTTGAGGATGCAAGGTTTGAGGGTCTTCGACGGACAGGTGTACCAGGAGTTGAAGGGGGTGCCATCCTGCATTGGGCTTGCGTTCGCCAGCATTTCTTCAGTCACGGGCAAGGTTGTAACTTCACCGTTCTTGTTCGACCAGTAACTGGCGAACCGCCCTATGTCTGTGCTGCCGATATCAGCCCGCCCCGCATAGCTCTTGTCATTCGAGTCCAAGGCATCGTGCTCATATACCGTATAAAGTGCAAGCAGCCATGGGTGAGAAGCGATTGATTTTCTCACTTGCTCATGGAGATCTGCTCTCAAGCGCTCGTTATCAGTTGAAAGTTTTAGGTGCGTTATTTTTTGCTCAGCAATCTTGGTTGAAACGCCTTGGCCGTAAAGAAACGTGCGCAGAAAAAATGATTGAATTTTTAGGGTTTGGCTTTCAACTTGAGCTTGCATTGTTTCGATGGTGGTGGCTTCAACCAGCTTCAATGTTTTTTCTTTAATAAAACTTATGTTGGATTTAGATTGAAAGAAGGAGCTTCCGATAAGTACAAGTACCACGGAGAGCAAGCAGAAGCCTGCTAATACGACAATCTTATTTTTGATGGAGAGTTGCAAGTTAGCACCCTTTTGTTTTGATGTGGCAGTGTGCTTTACAGGCTACAAGCGTTGCCATGATTCTGCCTCAACGGTGGCGCGACCAATATGTCCCAAAGGGTCAAAGGCGTGCCTGTGTGGCCAATCGGGCGGCCACCCCTTGAGCGTGGGTCTTGCTAAGTGAGAAGCTTCGCGCAGCTAAAGAGGAGTTCAATATGATAAAAACAATAAGCTTTATCAATGCATTCTGGAATCGTGTGATTCGTGACTATGACGAGTTGAGTAAGACTTCCGATCACTATAAATATGTGCTGCCTTACATGCTTATTTGTTGATATAACTCAGTATTTCCCTATCCTGATGAATTTTTCATGGGGCATGACTGCCGTTTTTAATGCTGCGGGTGCCAAAGGCAAGTATGAGGCTCTGGCTTGCGAGGAGAGCCGGAGGTTGAGTCCTGGCGCCTACAGGGCGATGGGGGCGGGCAAGGTTTGACGTAAGTGTTGGTCTGTAGGGAGGATAGGGGAGTGCTTGCTAAGGCGCCTGATCTGATGAGTAGCTAAAAATGACAATTAATAGCAAAAAATATGCCTCGCTTACTCCATTGCACTTAAGTGACTGTATTGCGAAGCATCTGGTGCAGAAAGGCCTAGCCCTAGACGATGTGCTGGCGGGTAGTGGTCTGCGGTCTGATGATTTCAAAATCGCGTCCAGAATGTTGGATATCCAGCAAGAGCAGCAAATAATCAGAAATGCATTAAAATTAGAGGGGGGGGCATATCTCGGATTAGATCTTGGACGTTCGGCTCGAATTTCCGCTTATGGCCTTCTTGGATATGCTATGCTCACAGCGCCTACGTTGCGTGATGGGCTAGAGATACCCATCAGGTTGCCAGCGTTGCTGGGAACATATTTTCAATTGAGAATCACTAATAATAATGGTGTCGTTCAAATACTGGCAGAGCATTGCCGTGCTCCAGTTGATCTTGAGCCCATATTGACCGAGTTGTGCTTGTCATCATTCAAGACGCTTATTGAAGATATGCTTCTGGAGTCGGTTACTCTTGGAAATGTATCGTTAAAATATATGCCTGCTGGTGATCAGGCTATTTATAACAAGGTTTTTGGATGTCCGGTTGATTTCGGTGCAAATGTTTCCTCTATCTCCGTCGATGCCTCGCTTTTGGATGAGAAGCTTCCGCTTTCAAATATTCTATGTCATCAAAAAGTGATTGAGCTTTGCCAGGTGCAAAATCGTGAACTGGTATCGAATCGAGAGTGGCTGGAAAGATTGCGAAATATCCTGTCGGAGAATTTGCTTGATCCACCTGATCTGGAGTCTTTAGCTAAAAAAATGCACTGCTCACCTAGGACGCTACGGAGGCAGCTGCAGGATCAGAATACCAGTTACAGGCACTTGCTAGATGAGTTGAGGTTTGCGCGAGCAAAGAATCTCTTGGCATCTCACGTTGGCACGGTAGACCAGATTGCAGAGGAGCTTGGGTTCAGCGATGGTGCGGGTTTACGCCGCGCCTTTAGGCGCTGGTGCGGTATGTCCCCCAATGCATTCAGAACCTAACCGGCCAAAAAAAAAAAATTGGCCATTTAAGCCCTGTCTTGACCTTCGGCGCCCTACAGCCTGGCGCCGTGGAGGTGCAGAATCTCTTCAAGATACGCGTTGCCCTGCAGCAGAGGCTTTTCATGATAACAATATACAGCGAATCTCATGGTGAGCACTTCGGTAAGTCTGAGCTCATCGATGGAGTATTCAATCCAAGCTTCGAGTGCCCTGAGCGTGCAAACCAAATCGTCACCAACCTGCGTGACCGTGCTTTCGGCCCATCATCGCTCCCGACGACTTTGGCCTTGCACCATTGGCTAGTCTGCATGACCCCAAATACGTCGAATTCTTCCAGGGCGCATGGGAGCGCTGGGTTGCCTAGGGCAACACTTTCGACATGCTGTCGATGGTTACCTCCAGCGAAGTGGGACGGTCTCACCCGCCCCGGAGTGAAGCGCTCCAAGCAGCCCTCCAGGAAATCAAGAATCGCTCGCCGGATGTCCTCATCGTCTCCTTGGGCGTGGATACGTTCAAAGGCGATCCGATGACCAAGTTCTTGTTCGAAAATGATGACTTCAACCGCATGGGTGAACTCATCGGTTCTCTGTCCGTCTCGACCTTGTTCGTTCAAGAGGGTGGCTATGACACTCAAAAAGGCGGTATCAACGTATTGAATGTTTTGGCTGGCTATTTGAGTGCTTCGAAACTGTAGTTCTTAATATTGAGGCTCATGGAAAAGAGGTTTTCCTGATCCTCTAGTTTAAGTATAAAAATAACAGCGCTCCTGATTAATAGGGGCGTGTGCGCGTGCGTTTTTTTGCTGCCGTTCCTACAACAATATATATAGGCTGATGCAATGAAAGAAAATAATGATGGTCTCGTTGAGGCGAATTTTATGCAGAAGACTTCTGCATTAATTCTCCCTTGTTTGGCAAGTCTACCAATCATGGTCATGCCATTCATTTTTGGCGCAGTTATCGACGTACTGAGCGTCGACCCAGCGAGCGCAACGTTTGCCACCAGTGCTGAAATCTCAATGATTGCACTTGCGTCGCTCCTCGTCTCCCTAGTGCTGAAGTACCTTCCTCCCCGATTGACCTCTCTTGTCGGCTTACTTATCGCTTCTGCCGGTCACCTGATTTCGATCAGCAGCGTCAGCCTTGATGCCATGTTCTTTGCCCGAGGCCTGGCGGGGTTTGGTGAAGGCCTCTGTATGGGGATCGGGTTTGCGACTCTTGCTCAAATCAGAGGCGGGACAAAGCTCCTTGCTTACACCTCAGGCGTCGTGGCCGCGTTGTCGCTTTGCTCGTTCCAGCTCGTTCCGGTGTTGCAGCCCTCGTTGGGGGCGGTTGCGGTGTTCTGGTTCATGCTCGCAGTTACCGTGCTGTGCATCCCGCTTGTCATCTGGATGCCACGAAACAAGCTTCGGCAGACTCAAGCGTCCACTGGGCTGGGATCGTTGCTGAACGTCCGCAGTCTTGCGTTGTTCATCATCGCATTTCTAGTGAGTGCAGGCTCCAACACGCTCTGGTTGTACTTTGAGCAGGCAGGCAGCTCCGTCGGGTATTCGCTGAAAGAAATTGGTCAGCTCGGATCGGTCATTCTTGTGCCGACATTGCTCGTGCCCTTCGTTGTGAACTTTATTTTCAACCGTACCAAGACCATCGCTCCCATTCTAATCGCATGCTTGCTATCGGGTGTGTCGGCGTTCTACTACGCGAAGTTCGGCTCCCAACCGCTGTTTGCTGCGGTGGTCATCAGCATGGCGTTCCTCTACGTCTTTCTCCTGACTTACATCAGGGTCTTCTCGGCCCATGTAGACCACACGGGGCGCACGACAGCGGCGGTGGGCGGTGCAGACTCCCTGGGTATGGTAATTGGCCCATTGGCTGCGGCCTTCACCTTGAATCTCAACGACGGCTTCACTCCACTGAGTAGCTTGGGCCTGTTGTTGAACTTGATGTGTATTGTCCCTTGCGCTGTGTTTGTGTTGTCGCGCGCCGCCAGGATTCAACGCGGGCTCAGTTGATCCTCCATTTGCACAGGAGCGCTGAAGCATCACGAGGCGCTTCCGCTTTAGGTTTGTTACGTGATTGCTGGTGGTGATTTTATGATGAACAAACTGTATATAAATGGCCATTGGGTCGAAGGTACTGGGGATACTTGGGATGTCGTGTGCCCTGTGACTGAGGAAGTCATTCAGCGCTTAGTGTTGGGTAGTGCAGCGGACATGGATGATGCTATTGAGGCTGCATCCAGTGCATTTATGAAGTGGTCACGAACGTCCCCGGCACACCGGGCTGAGTACCTTCAGCGTATCGCATTGGGCGTACAGGAGAACAAAGGGCTTCTGATCGATCTCCAGATGCGCAACAGTGGCAAACCCTTCGCCGAAGCTGAGATCGATGTCGATGCTGTCATTGACACATTCAGCTATTACGCGGAGTTGATTGCCAAAGAGCCTCAATCGCACGAAGAGTCCATCAACGTCATAGGCTTCCGGGGCGAAGTGACCCGTGAGCCTATTGGGGTAGCTGGCTTGATCTCACCTTGGAACTTCCCAATGGTGACCACGTCTTGGAAGCTGGCTCCCGCGCTCGCTGCGGGGTGCACGGTTGTGGTTAAACCTTCGGAGTACACTCCTCTTGCCGAGATGGCACTGGCGTCGATAATCGACAAGGCCGGCCTACCGCCTGGTGTAGTGAATTTTGTGCCTGGGCTTGGCCACATCGTTGGCAGCAAGCTGGTCGAAGACAGCCGCGTGAGCAAAGTGTCCTTCACCGGCAGTGGGGCGGTCGGCAAAAGCATCATGAAGCAGGCAGCTGAAACTGTTAAAAACGTGAGCTTGGAACTAGGAGGGAAGTCTCCCATCCTAGTCTTCGCCGACGCTGATATTGACGAAGCGATCGAACTCGTCGTGGCAGGGATTTTTTACAATGCCGGCCAGATATGCTCCGCAACATCCCGCCTGTTAGTGGACGAGAATATAGCTGCCGATTTCATTGAGCGGCTTTCTGACCGTGTGACAGTGATCAGCGTGGGTGCGCCATCGGAGGACGCCCAGATGGGGCCTCTAGTGTCCAAAACCCACTTCCAGCGTGTCGTCGATTCTGTCGAGCGCGGCTTGGCTCTTCCTGGCGCGGTTGCTCGTATTGGGGGGGGGGCTGTTGCCGGATCCAGTCGCGGATTCTTCTTTGCCCCCACCGTCATCGAAATCCTGGATTCCACCCATGAGCTTTGGCAGGAAGAGATTTTCGGCCCCGTGCTCTGCTACATGACCTTCGCTTCCGAAGCCGAGGCAATTGCGCTGGCAAATGATAGCAAGTATGGACTTGCAGCTACCGTTGTCACTGGCTGTGCTAATCGGGCACGTCGAGTGTCTAGAAATCTTGAGGCGGGCTTTGTCACCATCAACGCTCCACAAATTGTGAGTCCGAGGCTTTCTTGGGGAGGGTATAAAGAAAGCAGTCTAGGTCGTGAGTTGGGGAGATTTGGACTTTCTTCGTTCCAAGAAGTGAAAAGCATCCTTTCGCCTATTTAAGGACGGAAGTCCAGATGTAAAAAAATTAGCCTGCAGTATATCTACTTTCAGTATCTGCCTTAAGTGCTAGAGCACGTCGCAACATATAAGAGTGAGGCTTTATATGAAGTTCCCAACGGTCGGTGCCTTCGTGGCTGCGTGTCTCCCTATCGTCAATGCAAACGCTGTAGAACTTTCAGAGAATTTCAGTCTGATTGGTAACATTGGTCTATTTTCTGAATACGGTAGTCGGGGACTTTCGCAGACCCAGCGTGATCCTTCTCTGCAGGTCTATGCAATGTTACTGCACTCAAGCGGGTTCTACGTTGCCTCCTGGAGTTCAAACTTTGACTTGGGGGGAGGATCCAAAGCGCGCTATGAGACCGATTACATCGGTGGTTATCTGTGGCAGCCCGCTGAGCGGGTTACCGTCGACGTAGGCTATTTGAAATATACCTACCCTAAGCAAAGCAACCTCAACGTGAGCGAAAAATACGTGACGTTGGATGCTTATGGTTTCCTACTGGGGGCGTATTATTCCGATGATAACTTCGGAGACCAAGCCGCGCTCTACACCTATGTAGGGTATAAAACAACCCTCCCATATGATGTCGGTCTTCAAGTCAAGTACGGACGAAGCGATTTCAAAGATCCGATGTTTTTTGACAAGAGCGGGAGCTCTCGCGAGGCCTACCGCTCCTGGGAGGTTCAGGTCTCAAAACCTTATCTAGGGCTCAACTGGTCAGCCAGTCTTGTTGGTTCGGATCTATCCAGAAGCGAATGTGCCAGCTACCTTGTATACGAAGATGTATGCTCCAATCGAATGGTATTCGGAGTCAACAAAGACTTCTAAAGCCTAATCCGAAACGCCATGAAAATGGCGTTTTCTTGCATTTTATGGTTTGAACTTCAGTACTTCATGGACGAACCACTGACCGGCGGGCCCTAAAGCTTGCCGGCGACTCCACACTAAGTCTACATCCATGCGCTTTGGATAACCTGGTACTGCAAGTTCCACTAGGCCGCCGTTACCGAATCGCTCCACTAAGTGACGAGGTAGCTCGGCCCAGCCGAAGCCCTGGAGTGCAAACCCCAACAGCACAAGGTGATCGGGGGCCGACCAATTCTGCGGTTTCGAGGCATCGGCTCCAGAGGCGTATGTTTTCAGCACCAACTGTCGATAATCCCCGAGTGCTACCGTCGATACGAATCGAGCGTTGGCAAGGGCATGATCACAGCTAACGTATACACCAAGTTCGGTTAAATTTCCGAGGCTTGAGATGCCTATATCTGCTGGGTACGTTTTATGGGCAATTAAAATTCCGATATGAGCATGACCTTGCTGTATAAGACTGATTACATCGGCTCCTTCAGCAGGGTCGCACTGAAACGCCGTGTGCGGGAACTCTCTTTCAAAGCGCAGCAGAATATCGGTTTGGAAGATCGGGTCATAGACGTCGGACATTACTATCGATAGGAAGGGTTCTATATTTTTTGATAATCGTGATGCCAAGGCGTCCAACTTATCACTCGCGTCCAGTATCGCCTGCACCCTATCAAGTACCTGTTCTCCTGCTGAGTTCAATATCGGCTTACTGCCACCCCGATCAAATAACTGCCAACCTATGTCTGTTTCCAAATTTGCGATGGATATGCTTATTGTGGATTGGCTTTTGCTGAGTTTTCGGGCTGCAGCGGAGAATGATCCTAACGCCGCAGCCTCCGTGAATGCTACTAAAGATTCGGGTGGATATCGCATGCGCGCCCCTCCTTCTGAGCCTGGGCTATGCAATAATATCAAGCAGAGTGTGACGATAATTTAGTTTGATCTTGGGTCGCAGTTAATTCTCGGAGCTGTGTTGAGGGTGCGCGAAAAAAGATGTTTAATTTTTTCAAATGCCCAGTTGTAAAAAATGGTGTAAGGAAGTACGAATGCAAAGAAACCGACCTCCAGGAGAGATACTTCGAATAAGGTAATTTCCAGCATCCACATTCCAGCTGACAAATATAGTGCAACTATTCCTATTTCGAAATCTATGCCATGCAGAATACGGTTCCTATTAGTCCGCTCGAAGTGTGGAGTGGTACACAGTTTGTCAAAAATCGCGTTATGGATCATGTTCCAAATCATGGCAAGCAGGGAAAGACTCAAAGCCAAGTAGCTTGTGCTGGTTAAGACTTATCAAAAAATCCAAGTTAATATTGGTGCGCAGATTCCTGCTGCGATCACCTCGTAGCCTACTGCTTGTAGTGCTCGCATCTTTGATGCTAACCTTTGGTTGGTTCATGGAGGTTCTCAAATTAAGTTGAGGTCACATTGTCTCGCAGAAATATACGTTGGCAAAAATAAAAGGCATCGGTTTGCTCAAAGTTTCATCATTACGCGTCATTATGGTTAGATAGTACTTTATCTTGACCGTTTGAGCCCTCGTCAGTTCGCGCGGTATTAAATATTTTCCGTGTGTTTATTTTGCGTACTTGAGGGAAGTGGAATGGCTTCTAAGTCCAGCATTAAACTTGATTATGATTTTCCGTTTCAAGAATCCGCATTCTTACTGGGTGGCGGATCTAAAAGTTTTAGAGGGTGATACTCAAGAGCGTTCAGCCTTCATCACAACCTCCGAAAATGGCTGTGTGGGTTCCGGTGTTTGGCAGGCTCAACCTTATACCGAGGTGATTGAAAATCCGCCATCGGAAGAAACCTGTTACATCCTTCGTGGTGAGGTCGTTATTACACCTATGGGTGACCGAGAAATTTTCTTAAGGGCAGGAGGTTGGTATCATATTCCTAAGGGCTTTTCTGGTGCTTTTCTGTCAAGAAAACTTTGGTGAAAGTTATTTATTGCAACGCTGAAGTTTTAAGTTAACTGAAGTCCGAGTTTAGTTGGCCGGAGGTTTTTCCCTCGGTTGCACACTGATTAGTTTTTGTGCGGCATGAAGCCATTTAGATTGGTTTTATTGATTTTAGTGATTGAAATGTTGATTATGACACGCCAAGAGTTGCTGTAGGCAGAAGAGTAGATTGCTTTTGTCAAAGGGATAGATTCATAACTTGATTGATCTTGTTCAAAGAGTCAGTTAGGTGTCAGAATCGCTTTGATAATTTTCTGTGGTTTTAAGCGCTATGGTGTGCCAATGCTTTACAAGCATTGGCACACTTACTTTCAGGGCTCTAATGATGGCCTTGATTTTTTTCAGGAATCAATAAAAGCTACGAGAGACTTTAACATCTCTAAGGTGTCTAGGTCTAATATCGGGCCTGCTTCCATGTGAGATGCTTGTTTTACAATTACAGTACTTGATGGGCCGTGTATGTATATGATCTGACCGTGAATGCCTGCGGCCATAATTGACTCGTCTTCGTAAACGTACCACTGTGAGCAATACGAAGCGCCAGGGAGGAGCATAGAAAACTCTTCGTTCAATGCAAAGTGACTGCGATCTGCCCCTTTGTAAATCCGGTCAACGGTTTCCCTCGAAATTATCTGCTGTCCGTCCCATTGCCCACGGTTGGCAACCATCAGCGCGAAACGTGATATGTCTCTAAGTGTGCTGTTGAGCCCGCCGCCACAGCAGATTCGACCAGTAGCATCATTGACGAAATATGCGTCACGCTCACATCCAAGCTTTTGCCAAATCTCAGTGATGATGTCTGTAATAGACCTGCTGCTTGCTCGTTCTATAAGCCAAGCCACGGTCTCTGTACATGCTGTGACATATCTGAATTGCACTCCATGTGGTGCAGTCTTTGTTTGAGACTTAAGATAATCATAAATGTTGTCTGAAAAATTTGAGCCTTTAGGTGGCATCCAGAGCCCACTTGCGTACCCGAACTGAGCAGTATTGCTCAAGGGGTCGTCATATTTCTCATAGTAATCATAGCCAATGGTCATATCCAAAACTTGCCTTACCGTGGCATCTCCAAATACACTCTCGGTGAGTTCTGGTATGTAATAAGTAACCGGCTTGCTAGCATCCAGAGTGCCTTTGGTAATGCATTCTTCAGCAATTAGGCCAGTCAGGGATTTTGTTGTCGAGAACTGGATGTGCCGGTCTCTTTCATTATGGCCATCGTAGTATTTCTCAAAAACACATTCATTGTCTTTGAATACTATGAAGCCATCGGTCAGTGCGGCAGAGAGGTGTTCCTCTAGAGACATTGACTGGCCGGTGGCACTCTGGAATTTAAAATCGGAAAGATCCCGCAGTGTGTAAGAAAGCTTGGAGGTGGGCTGTGTGCCGCGATCAATTGAAGTTGTGCGTGTGAGTTTTTCTAGATTTCTAAACCCCCATCGATTGAACGGAGCAGACATGTAGTTTTCGATTGTGACTAGATGTTCCTTCGCTGGTGGGCTACCCTTCATCCATTGTGCTGAGTAGTCATGGGCGGCCCGCTGAGCTTGCGAATTTTGATAAGCTTGGCCCATCAGTTCTGCTAGGTTCATCCTGTTGCTCTCATATTTGTGGTTATAATATTACGTATGAAATGGTTCTATAAAGGTAGTGGTGGCCGAACACCATCGCGCTCAGCACCCCACCCACGGTAAAGCACACCGGCCGACGAGCCCGCGCCTAGAAGCGTTTTTCTTGCCAGTGATCTATGTTGACGGTCAGGTTGAGGCTTGGTTGCCTCCTTCGACGTGCGGCTCTCAACATCACTAGCGATCCTTGGCTGGAATAGGTTGGTAATAAATCAGCACGGTTATGCCGTTACCCTCGAGATCTTTTCATATATATGCAAAAAAAAAGGCGTCTCAATCGGCCAATGTCGGTCATTTTTGGCCAATTTCCAGTTCGGTCGACCTCATAAACGAACCCCATGCTCAGGCTTTTCTGCCCTAAAATTTGATTTTATGCTTGATTGGGTGATGCGGATGCCCAATTTAGTACTTCATCTGGCGATCAGATAAAGTTAGCAGACTAGCTAGACACCGACACAGTAGTCCTCTGCAGCTGTCTCCAGTAGAATATGGGAAACGCTATTTCGTGAGCTTGGGGTGTCTAAGAACAGGTGCAATTCACTCTAAACCCCAAGGGCTCGAATACCACCTTGAGTGCAGGGAAGGGCAGGGGCAACTGATCTTCAAAGCGAGCATGCAAGGCACGGTGCTTGAGCAGAGGAAGCATGGTACTGACTCAGTGATAGTGGCAGCGCTGAGTCGTCATCCTCCGGAACAGCGGCAGCGGTGGCCTCAGGCCTCGTCATCCGGCGCGTTGATGATGCCTTCAAGCTTTGTGTCGTCAAACAAATGCAAGAACTCAATGACGCTGTTGGACGGAGCACTGATGAGTTCCTGCACCCGCCCGGCGTGAGCATCCATCACAACCCTGGCCATATTCACATAGTATTTATACGTGGTTTCAACAGATGAATGACCCATCTGATCGGCAAGCGCCTGGGCCGCTGCCTGGAAATAGCCGTCTGCATATTCAGTGAGCAGTTTGTCTCCAAAAAACTCAATGAGATATTTGGTCGGCCACCAATGCCGAGATTCATAGAAGGAGAGATGGGGCCTGAACTCTGGATCGGTTTGCATAGCCCGCTGCTTAGCAACATAGGTGCGGGTTGCAACCATATGTGGCGTAACCGGAATGCCCCGTGAATTTAAGAACAAAACGTCCAACGGGCATTCGTGACCAAACCGCTTCTTATAGAGGCCTCGGCGAACATGGTAATGCTCGCTGATGTATAGATTCTCCAGTGCATCAAGGTCAGAGATGTTTAACGTGATTGTTCTGGTCTTATTACCCTTGCTGGCCTCGATCATATATTTCACGGTTTTTGTAGACTTGGCCATGTCCGAGAATGGCATAATATGCTTGTTCTTTCCGTTGCCTATGTACGGAAAATTGCACAAGTCCATCGGTCTCATGGCTGTGCCCATAGCCAACAGAAACATCACAGCGTAGACAGGGTCATTGTATGACCTCAGGAGAGTCTCGATTTCGCGATTGCTGATCAAGTCGCGAGAGACCTTCTGCCTGCTTGCTCGGTCAAGGGTGTCGATGTTTCTGCTGTCGATGCTCACTCGGGCCCTAAGCTGAATATAATTGAGCATTTTCGGGCTTTTGAACTTGGCCTGCCAGGTTCTGAGCGCTACATCAACGTTGGTCACAAACTTGTTGTCTTTGAGCCAGCGGAAGTAAAAAAGTAAAACTGTAGCAACAAGCGACGTTGTTTCAGTGGTGGGTCGCAACGAACCTCTCGCCACGCGATCAACTTGCCTTTGAACCTTCCAGCGTCGGATATCCCCCCTTTAGTCGCTTTATCTATTGCTAGCGTCGCGGTCGTCGTAGCTTTTTTGCTGGGTAATAAGTACCGGCAGCGGGTGGACGAATTTCTTGATCGAGCGTCTTTTGTAATACTCATCAAAATCTGTGCAAAGGCTTGGCCCTTTTGGCTGTCGATGATGTTCCTTAATGCTGTGGCGGTAGGGCTCGTTTCTGCGACGCAGTTTGACCTGTGGAATCAGTTCATGTCCTTAGGTGGGGTAGCCGGACTGCTCGTACGCCTCCTCGCTACCCACCTGCTTCCTTCATGACCTGGGCTCAGCTGTGAATGGGGACGCTCCATAATCAGATGGGCTCTCACCATCCATCAAGTTCGTCCCTATATCGGCTAATGTCGAAAGCGCAGGATCGTGCGAGCCGCCTCACGTGAGAAGCACTAGGCGAGGCTCACCAGTGCCTCGCCGTTGTCAACTTCGAGATGTCTAGCGCCCGAGTAACCTCAGCCGACAAAAACCTCTAATGACGGGCCAAGCGGGCTGCGGGGTAGGGCTGCTTAGTATGAGATTTTTGGAGCTTTCCATTGATATCACGTCTTCCTGGGTCTGAAAGATCCTACGTGGCGGACAATGGGATGTCGCTTGTTCGGGCCACTTGGCCCGGCTTGGTGGTAGATTTTTCTGATGGAGGTGAAAGTGCAGTCATCGATCAAGGAATACCAACCAGGGCCCCAGATCCCACAGAGCATTTGGATGACCCTCGGGCTGCCGTCACGCGGTACCAGGCTTCATGACCTGGTTCACGAAGGACTGCCTTTTGAAATCCTCGAGCGAATAGCGAGCCTTCTGCAGATGCAGCGAGGGGACATCTCCAAGGCTATTTGTATATCTCCCTCAACGATGGCGCGAAGGGCGAAAGCAGCACGATTCAGCTCCTTAGAAAGCGACCGCCTGGTCGCATTGATTACTGTCTTTGAGAACGCCTTGACCCTGTTCGAGTACGACGTCGCCGCTGCAACGGAATGGATGAATACGCCGGTTCGTGGGCTTGGTTCGAAGCGTCCTCTGGATATGATGAGGACGAGGGTGGAAACGGAGGCCGTCATCGACCTTATCGGTCGACTGACAGGACGGTGCTCGTGTGAGACTCGTCAGGTCAGGGCTTAACGCATCTCTTTATGTGCTACGAGGTGCTGCATCTCGGCTGTCCATAGTCGTAAAAATCGACGCCAATCTCTCGCATAGCAACCCTGCCGTAAACGGGTAGACCCAGTACTCGCTTCTTGGAAACGCGTCTTCCACGGCTCTGGTATGTGCTCGTCAAGCACGACTACAAAATGGGATCCGCTGACTACCACGATTTCGGTTTCGGGAACAGATTCTCGTAGCTCATCAACCGTCATAGCGGCTCCATCGCCAATGGGGTCATTTCGATCTTCTTGCTCAATTGCATCAAGAACCGCCAGGTACTGAATCGCTTGGTCAGATCCAGGCTGCAGCCTTTCTAAATCCCACAAAGCGTAGCGTCGTTTGCGTTCGCGTTGCCAGAGACGATTCGCGTCAGTCATCATTTTTGTCCGCTATTCCAGGCCCCAGTGAGTTCGTCTATTCGATCCGAGATTTGAGGCTTTTATGATAGGACTAGGCAGCGCGTGTTGCCGACAAATTCCTCAATCAGATACAGCGAGTCGCCGACATCCAGCTCCAGTTCCTGCAGCGCTTCATCCGGAATTCGAATCGCACCGTCACCATCCCATTCTTCGATGATAATTTTCATAGGCGGCTTTCTCACGTGTGGTCTCCATTGCTTCTGAATCGGCAAGCCGCTCAATGCCCGTAGAATCTCGGCGGGACTTACAGACCCGGATAATCATCAAGCTTAAGGCTAGGAGCGCCTTCGTCCTCCTGTTCGCGCTTAGGCGCATGTATCACTCCAGCTTCGGCGTCTGCACGCATCTGCTCGAGCTCTTTGTGAAATGCCTTGTCCTGAACTGTAGGCTTGCTGGTGTACGGTTTGCGCTCTGGCTCAGGCTTGGCTGCATAAGTCGTTAACGCGTCTGGGTCGTGCTGCAGCTTTTCTTGGACTTGCGATTCCAGCATCGCACGGAGCGCGTCTTTGTCGGGACGGGTAAGCAATTTGTTATTCCTATTCGGACGCCAGGCACTAGCTACTCGATTGGTACATTGAGTGAGGGCAGGGCCGTTTATATTTGTGGTTGCATCGTAGATTGGCAGTTACCCGGATTGCTGGTTAAAAATCCTGGTAAGCCTACCAAGGCTTGGCGGTAATCGTCTGTGATGAAAATGATCTCATAGCTCCAGTGGTGGATGCAGATTTCGAGATGACTGAAGTGGCCAAACATTCACCTGCCGTTTTGCATGCATGTTCAGAGCCCAGCGAGCAATCGCTCAAGCTGTTCTCGCTCCAAGAGCTCAATAGCTCGACAGGATCAGCTCCGTCGTGCTGCCAGAGCTCAAGCGTCCCGACTCGGCCATCAGGCGACCTGCAGTACTCGCAGTAGTCCAGGGTGTCACAGTCATTGAAGAGTGTGAGCTGCCAGCCATCTATCTCCACGGTCATGAGGCCGCGATAAATCTCGCTCCAGGACTGCGTGGAGCTTCGCGTCATGATGCGTTTGCCGAGCGCGACATCCGTCAGTACCTAGCAGACCTCGAGGGCGGTGAGAGGAGAGGTTGTGTTCAAATCATTCTACGCTCGAGTCATCGCTTGCCCGGCTAAGCGGTGGTGTGCAGTGAATGGAGAGATCGCTCCTTCGGGCCAATGGGCCCAGCTCACATAATCAGCCGAGCATCTCCTTGATGATAGATGCAACGTTCTTGGCATCGTCGATTCCTCGGTGATATGTACCCTGCCAAAGTAGGCCCATGGCCTCTACCGTTTGCTGAAGACCTTTCGGTTGATTGTCGTATAGGCCTTTATGCCATTTCCTCACGTTGAAGTGCTGCAGGCCGGCGAGCAGAGAAGGGCACGCAGCAAACCCAGCATCGCGTTCGAGCTGCCTTGCATCATAGTCACCCCACGATGCCCAAGCAGCGTTTGGATATCGCGCAATAAACGCTCCTAGCTCCTGGCCGACCTCCACATAGGTTCGTGCACTATCCACGTCCGCTTGTTGTATGGATGTGAGTTTTTTGCAGAAGTTGGTGAGGATAGGATTGATCTGCGGTCGAACGAAACGCTGGAACTCATCGACGATCTCAAGCGTTTCCAGATCCATCACCACCAAGCCAATTTCGATTGTTTCCATTTGAGCTGGAACGACTGCAAGCGGCCTTGATGATTCCAAATCACCGACCTCATCACAGGTTGCCTCGAGGTCTACGCAATAGAGGTAGCGGTATGGGGCTAGCAGATTTTGGATGTATTGAAGGTGAAGAAGCTTTGCTTGAATGCTCATGGCATGGCTGCTCTAACTTTGATCTGAAGGTACATCGACACGTCCACACAGCTACGTTCTGAAGGGCGTGCTTCACCGGCTCAACCAAGACGCCCAGGATTTGCGAATGGCGCGTGAAGAAATCCAATGCGGAGCGATAAAGGTCGCGTGATCGGTGCGCAGGTGATCTGACTTCGCTCCTTCGGGCCAACGAGGCCCGGCTAGAATCTTGTTTTCTGATGCAGGAAGCCAGGCCAGATGAGGTTAATTGCATGTGTGGTCAGGAGGTTTGAGCGATATCCTCTTCAAGCTCCCGAACAGCCTTGCTGGCTTTGATTTCAAATCGGCGCTCCACCTCTGCGTCACTCAGCCTAAGCGCATCATCGCCGAGCCACATGGCAAGTTTCTCACGCTTCTGGCTGATCGTGAGAGCATCGAGGTTCGGTATGTATCCGTTATTGGCTTTCATGCCCCTCTGCAGCTCGTAGAAGGTCTTGATCAGAGACTTCGGATTGATCTCACCGCTTGGGCAAAAGCGGTCTGTGAGCTTCCTGACTGTGTGATTGATGGCACGCAGCTGGGAAGTCGTGGTGATCTGGCAGAAGTAGGCAGCCCAGCCGAGGCGCTTGCCTTTGAATATACAGCCAGTAATCCTCAGGTTTAGCTTCCACTGACAGTAGGCCAGGGCACGCTCTTTATCAGCGGGACGTCGGGCTGTCGCGAGTTTGTGCCGGTATGCCGTGAAGATTTTGGCGATCGATGACTCGAATCTAAGAATGCTCTCGTGCCGAATGAGCACATGGCGGCCCTCGATCTGGTACCCCAGAAAACTGAAGGGGTCGGTTAAGCTCTCCACTTTGGACTTCGATCCCGGTTCGAAGTCATGCGGGTTGAGCTTCAAGGCCTTCAATTCCGCGATGAGCTCATTAGCCGTAGAGCACGCCACGCCCGCCGGCCCCAAGATCAGAATGTCGTCAACGTAACGCTTGTACCAAATCCCCGTCCGAGACTCGAAAAGGGTATCAATGCCCTGGAGCGCAATCTCCGCGAGCACATTAGAAATTGCGAGGCCTTGCGGAACGCCGACTGTAGGACGGTCGGCTCCTTTGCTTCCCCTGGATTCAGGCACCGTGGGCGTTGTGAGCGCATCGGTAATCAGCTGCCTGAACTCGGGTTTCTGGATTTTTTTTCGCGTGGCGGCGGCGACCAATTCGTGAGGAATGGATGGGTAGAAGCTTTTAAGATCAATTTTGGCGTATTCGGCATACACGCCGGAATTGAGCGCAGTTTTCAGGGAATCGATGACGGTCTGGGGGAGGGTGAGTTTTGCCATGGGGAAAACGTCAGATAGGCAATTGCACAAAGCACGTAGGACGATTCTGTCTCTGGCGGTTGGAATGGATATCTGCCGAGGCGGCGACGAGGCCCCCTTGAGAATCAGTTTTTCCTTGTAGGCAGTGAAGCGATATTCACCCTTGTGAACCTTCTCAATGATGTGATCAAGCTCCGCGCTTAACTGCTTATCGAGGTTAGCCGGACGCATCCGGTCGAGGCCGATGGCCCCGGAGTTTTTGATTTTATCGGTGTAGATTTCCTGGAGACGCTTTCGGGTAA
>Ga0157370_10002931_pt1 | contig 20307 bp, 17 predicted proteins | sample C35metaG_FD_113463 | JGI IMG/M metagenome (GOLD analysis project Ga0157370, IMG submission 113463) | Corn rhizosphere microbial communities from Kellogg Biological Station, Michigan, USA - C3-5 metaG | ecosystem: Host-associated > Plants > Roots > Rhizosphere > Soil | place: USA: Michigan...
CTTTCAGGCAATGATAAAGAAGGTCAGCTGGTTTCTTTAATGCCTGTGGAGCCTCAAAGACTATGCCTATCAAAAACGGGAAGCATTGAAAACGACAACGAAGGTTACAGCTTTAAAGAGGAATCAGAGATTGACTAAAATCCTTTTGCGGAAAGACTTTTAAAAGTAAAAAGGAGAAGAGGTAAAGTTTGACGCAATTAATTTTAAAGGAGTAAGATTTTCAACAAAGAACAACGGGGTGGAAGAAAGTGGTGTTTAAAAGAAATAAAAAAATTAATCTGAAAAATCCGCTTTTGCTTTTTGCAGGATGGTAAAACCTCATGGATTGCAACGAAATAATTCGCATTTATTGGTTTAGAAATATTTATTGACAGCTACTCCATAGGTGATCAATAAATTCTCGCGGTTTGTTCTGCTTATTTTATTGTAAACTGCCGATGCATTGACCGAAAGCCATTTGTTAAGTTTTACTGAAAGCTGGTTGTTGAATTTTAAAATGTAATCTTTAAAAGAAATGATTGAAGGTTGCACAAAGTTGGTTCCCTGCAAACTGAAAATATTATAGGACCAGTGATATTTTAATCTCAGGGAATTTCTTACAGTTTGATAAATGTCTTTTCCTAAAACAGGGTCAGTAAGATCACTTGTTTCATAAAGAAATCCATCGCTTAATTCTAAATTCAAATGAGCGGAATTTACAAAGGTATATCCGAGCCCGGCGCCGGATTGAAACCGGTAATTTATTTTTAAAGAATAGCTTTCGTCAAAATTAACTAAAGCCCAGTAATATAGCTTCTGGGAGTCTTTTAAATAATCTAAATTGGCAAAAGCGGACACGTCATTGTTTGAAAGTTTCTTTTGTTGTTTTCCGTAAATCCATGAAGCGCCAGTGTTAAAAGAAATTTTCTTTTGTCTGATCTCGAAACCTGCAGAATTATTTAAAACAAAAGAACTGACCTCTTTTGTTTGATTGTAAATAGCCGTTGACGCAAACGAAAAATGATGATTAACAGAATCATTCAACTGTGAAAAAGCAATGTCTGCAATAAGGATATTTATGAAAAGAATTAAAACTGTTTTATACATACTGATCTTCTTAAAGCCGCAAGCAATAAGCGCAGCGATTAACTTGAAAGGCCGGAATATAAAAAGATTATTTTAAAAAGAACGGGAAAAAAGAAGTGATTAGCGGAAAAATGAAGACAGGATATATTTTGCAAGTAAAGTCAGAGATCTGAAAATTATCAATTTATAGGATTTTTCTTACACCTCTTTTAAAGATCAATTTTCAAACCGGAGCTCCTGCACCAATTGTTTTTGCCCTTTTTGTTTTATAAAAATTGTTGTCCGGAACACTCCGTTTGACGTTGACAAATTACCAATACAATATTGAGAATTTCCATTTTCGCTTTGATGGAGTACTTCGAAATTTTTGACGGGATTATTGGTAAAAAATTCATGAAGCACCAGTTCTGCCTGGCTTTTGCTATATGAATTACTTTTATTAGGAAGGGTTATTTCAACCGTACTGTCAAGGTATTTGGCTACTTCATCAGATTTCCCTGTTTTAATTGCATTGATAATTTGCGAAAAAGAAGCACTGGTAAAAGATGAAGAAATAATTAAAATTAAAAAAGAAAGTAAATATTTTTTCATTGAAACTGATTATACTTTGTAGAGTCTAAAAACGTGCCAAATGGTAAAATTATGATAGGATTTTGAATTTCTTTTAATTATATAAATGCTAATAATTAGCTTTGAAAAATGGAAGCAAAAAAAGTGATCTTAGTAATAATGGACGGCTGGGGACTGGGCACAAAAAAAGAAAGTGATGCGATTCAAAATGCTCAAACCCCCTTCGTAAGTTCTTTGTATGATAAATATCCTCATTCAACTTTGGTCACCTGCGGAAGAGCGGTTGGATTGCCGCAGGGACAGATGGGAAACAGTGAAGTGGGGCATTTAAACCTGGGGGCGGGACGAATCGTTTACCAGGAATTAGAACGCATAAATGTAGCGATTGAAAATGGGGAGTTCGAAAAAAATCCGGCTCTGTTACATAGTATTAATTATGCAAAAGAAAATAAAAAGCCTTTGCATTTGATAGGGCTTGTAAGCAATGGCGGCGTTCATTCTCACATCGATCATTTAAAAGCACTGACAACAATTTGCCAAAAACACGGGCTGGAAAATGTATTTATTCATGCCTTTACCGATGGTCGTGATACCGATCCTAAGAGCGGCATCAATTTTTTAGAAGACCTTCAAAAACATCTTGATAAAACAACCGGAAAAATAGCGACGATCGTTGGCCGTTATTATGCAATGGACCGCGACAAAAGATGGGAACGTATCAAAGTTGCCTATGATGCGATGGTTCATAGAAAAGGTGAAGTGACCACAAATATTTTTTCAGCAGTTACAGATTCTTATAAAAATGACGTTACAGATGAATTTTTAAAGCCAATTATTAATGCAGAAACTCCTGACTCAGAAATGATGGATGGTGACGCGGTGATTTGTTTTAATTTCAGAACCGACAGGTGCAGGGAGATTACTGAAGCCCTTACACAGACAGCATTTCCGGAGTATGATATGAAGCCTTTGAAACTGGATTATACAACCATGACATTGTATGACCATAAATTCAAAAACATTCATGTTATTTTTCAAAAAGATAATTTGGTAAATACACTTGGTGAAGTTTTGGCCAATGACCACAAAAAACAGATCCGCATTGCGGAAACGGAAAAATATCCTCATGTTACCTTTTTCTTTAGCGGTGGAAGAGAAGTTCCTTTTGAAGGTGAAAAAAGAATTATGATCCCATCTCCAAAAGTGGCGACTTATGATTTGAAACCGGAGATGAGCGCCTATGAAGTAACCAATGCTTTGCTTCCTGAAATCAAAAAACAATCAGCGGATTTTATTTGTTTGAATTATGCAAACGCAGATATGGTAGGGCATACAGGCGTTTGGAGCGCAGTGATCAAAGCCGTGGAAACTGTTGACAAATGTGTAAAAGAAATTGTGACAACAGGACTGGAAAATGGTTACACTATTTTTTTAACTGCCGATCATGGCAATGCAGATTATGTCGTAAATGAAGATGGAACGCCAAATACAGCACACACAAAAAATCTCGTCCCGTTTTTTATTATTGACAATCAATGGCGTGGAACAATTCATCCGGGAAAACTAGGCGACGTTGCTCCGACTATCTTAACTATGATGAAATTGCCGGTTCCAAAAGAAATGACAGGGAAGGTTTTAACCGATACCCAGTAATTTTTATTCAAAACTTTTTCATTATGAGAAAAGTAATAAGAATCATATTGATTGTTGGTCTGATTGCTTTTGTTGCCATCCAATTTGTCCGGCCTGAAAAAAATTCAGGAATTGAAATTGCGCAAAGCGAACTAACCGGGAAATTTTTTGTACCGGAAAGCGTTCAGCAAATTTTGAAAGTCTCCTGTTATGATTGCCACAGCAATACCACGCAATATCCCTGGTACTGGAATCTGCAACCGGCAGCATGGATATTGAGCAATCATTTTAATGATGGCAAAAGACATTTAAATTTTTCCGTCTTTTCAACATATCCCGCCTACAGTCAATATAAAAAATTCAAGGAAATCAATGAGCAGGTAAAACAGGGAGAGATGCCGTTAGCGTCCTACACACTTATTCACCGCGATGCTGTTTTAAATGCTGATCAAAAAAAAGCGATTGAAACTTGGGCTCAGACTTCCATCAAAGAAATGGAACAACAATATCCGGCAGATAGCCTCAAAAGACCAAAATGATTTAATAAAGATCATTTTATCCCCTATAAATTAAAAAATTTCTAATTTTTATTTTAGAAAAGAATTCTCATGCAGCATTTTGAGTAAATAATTGTCCTATCTTAGTAGGGTTAAACAAGCAAACTATGACAGAAGAGATAATGCTTCAAGGCTGTCTTGATAACCTTTCAATCGCGCAGGAGGCTTTATATAACCGGTTCAGTCCGCGAATGCTTGGTGTTTGTTACCGTTATGCCCGAAACAGGGAAGACGCTGAGGACATGCTTCAGGAAGGATTTATGAAAGTATATTCTCAGATCCATCAATACAAAGGCTCTGGCGCTTTGGAAGGTTGGATCAGAAAAATAATCGTTCATACCTGCATCAATATTTTGAAAAAAAATAAAAAGTTCTCTGATAGTGTAGACCTGATTCATGCTTCAAGTATCCAGATAAGTGATAATAATATTCCTTCTATGTTGCAGGCAAAACAAGTGGTTGAATGTATCAGATTATTGCCGATCGGATATAGAACGGTCTTAAACCTGTATGCCATTGAAGGATTTTCACATAAAGAGATTTCGGCAATTTTAGAAATTGAAGAAAGTACCAGCCGCTCACAATATACACGTGCACGAGGGTTGCTTGAAGAGATTTTAATAAAAAAGAAAATTTTGCAAAAGCCGAGGTCAAATGTGAGAATGGTTTCTATCAATAGTTAACTGATTATAAAGAAAAAATATCTCTGTCACTACTAACTGAAACGTATGAAAAATGGAAAGAAGATTTGATATGAGTGATTTTGAGCAATCTTTAAAAGATCATGCCGATCAATTTAAATTGATACCCTCCAAACGTGTATGGAATGGGATTTACAACAACCTGCATCCCGGAAGTAAATGGCCTTCCATTTCAGTGGCAATTATTTTTTTAATCACGTTAATTACAATTGGCAGCCTCAATAATTCTCCTGTAGGAAATAAAGCCAATGTATTTGCCGCGATCAATTCTGAAATTCAGGCAACAGGCAATTCTCTTTCTTCTGGTCACAATGAAATTGAAAAAAATAATGTTGAAAAAAAATCAACCGGTCAAGGATTTGAAAAAACTGACCGGGCTTTACATAACACTTCCACCGGCATTTCTTCTGAAAAAAATATTTCTTCAAAAGAAAAAACACCGGCTGATCGTTCTGTAAATGAAAATAGATCTGCATTAAATGTGCAACAACTTCCTTCAAAAACAAATGCGCCTGTGGTTAAATTGTACACAGGTGTTTCAAAAAATATTAATCAGGTTTTAGAAAAAACATCTTCATCATTTTTAAAACCGACCGGGAATTCAAAATCAAATATCAATAATGAAACAACAGCGTTCTCCGGTCTGGATAATGAAATAACTTTTATTCAATATCCGTTTATTTCTTTTGAAAATAATTTTGCTATTCCGGTTGCAAACGAAAAAGCTTTATATCCGGATGATGCCTCTTTTAAAAACTTTGATTTATTGAATGCGCCTTTTATTCCAAAGGATACCAGGCTGAATTCTGAAAATAAAGAAATTGCAAAAAAGCCGTTAAAGAAAAAGAAAAATGCTGAATGGACATTCTATCTAACTCCGCTAATCAGCAATGTTTCCTTCGATAAAAAAACAATTCGTCCAACTTCACAAAATGTTTCTTCCATTGTTGTTTTGGCCAATCAGGCCCCGTCAGAAGTTCATTTGATGCATAATGCGGGGTTTGGCTTGGAAGCCGGCGCTGACGTTGCATTCTACCTTTCAAAAAAATTAAAATTCGTGACAGGCGGTAAATTCAACTATTCATCCTATAATCATATTTCTAATTATATTCACCCCACTTTTGCCACTCTGATTCTCAATGACAAGGCCGGTGCCTATGCACAAAATTATGTAACCCATTATGGAAACGGTCAAAGCAACAGCCGGGTCCCTTTAACTAATTATACACTTGAGGCGGCGATTCCTTTGGGCTTACAATATATCGTCTGGAAAAACGGAAAGATTCAAATTGATTTAGCTTCGGCAATCGAACCTTCGGCAATTTTGAAAGGAAATGCTTTTATTATTTCATCTAACGGTGGATATTATATCAATGATGCGTCACTGATCCGCACGCTAAATCTGGCCGCAAACTTTGGATCTTATATTACATTTTCCGGCAGGAAAATCAAATGGCATATTGGCCCGGATTTCCGCTACCAGTTATTGTCGACATACAAGAATATTTATGGTTCTAAAGAACATTTTTTAGATTATGGCATAAGAATTGGAATATCTAAATAAAGATTTTGAAATAATTGATTTTATAATTAGAATTTTTTAACTCATTTTTTTTGTAAGCCGTTGCTTCGTACCCTGCAACGGCTTTTTTAATCCGTAATTTTGCAACTATGCAAAAATTAATCGGGGCTTTCTGCATCAGCTTTCTTTTTATTTTAACGGGGTGTCATTCCCGGGAAGAGAATGGCACCAGTGTGCCAGTTAATTCCACAGAAGCCGTAAATATTTTTCCTGTTACCAGTTTTATAAAAGCGCAATTAAAACAAATTGACAGCATGGCTGTCACACCCTTGAAAATAACTTCTGAAAATGGAAAATCAGATTCAAGTTGGTTAAAAAGAGAGGCGGTTCGAAATTATGCAAGGGAATTTCTTACTCCGGTTATTGATTCTGCTAATATGAGTTCACTTTTCTCAGAAAAATCTTTTTTAGATCAAACAATCAACGCATTTACTTTTTCGTATGATCCAAAAGTCAAACTTCCCGGTTCCATAAAACTGACTCACTGGGACGTGTATATGAATCCACAAACCAATAAAATCGAGCGGATTTATTTGGTAAAACAAAATGCCGATACGATCAAACAATTAACATGGGTTGTAAATAAATGGTACAGCGTCAGAACGATCACCAAAAGTAACAGTAACGAACCTGGTATTAAAGAAGATAAACTGATTTGGGATTTCGATGATTAAGGCATCGCGAAAATTTTATGAAATGACAGCCGAATTTTTCCATACAATAATAAATACTATTCCTACTGATCCTGGTATTTATAAATATTTTGACGATCAAAATCAACTGATCTATGTTGGCAAAGCAAAGAATATCAGGAAAAGAATAAGCTCTTATTTCAGCAAAACTTTTACTGGTTATAAAACGCATGAACTGGTAAAAAGAATTGAACACATTGAATTTACAATTGTCGATAGTGAACAGGATGCTTTTCTTTTGGAAAATTCTCTGATCAAACAATTCCAGCCGAAATTCAACATCAATTTAAAAGACGACAAAACCTATCCCTACATTGTTATTAAAAACGAACCGTTTCCCCGGATTTTTTTAACGAGAAATAAGATCAACGATGGTTCTGAATATTTAGGACCGTTTACTTCAGTCGGAAGAGTTCGGGAATTATTGAATTTTATAAAGGAATTTATCCCGTTGCGAACCTGCAAACTGAATCTCACTGAACAAAATATTTTAAAAGAAAAATTCAAAGTTTGCCTCGAATATCATCTGGGGAATTGCGGAGGCCCGTGCGAAGGTTTTCAAAGCGACGAAGATTATGCCGAAGGATTGCAGCAGATAAAACAAATGATCAAAGGGAATCTTACGCCGGTAATTCAGCGGTATAAAGAAGAAATGAATTATTATGCTCAGCAATTGCAGTTTGAGAAAGCGGAAGTGATCAAAAAGAAAATTGAAGGCCTGGAAAATTATCAGGCACGGTCTGTTGTCGTAAGCAAAACGCTTTCAAACGTCGATGTGTTCTCGATTCTTCGTGAAAAAGATACTGCTTATGTAAATTATTTAATGGTGCAAAATGGCTCAATTATTCAAACGCATACGATTTCTCTGGAACCAAAATTAGAGGAAACAGATGCAGAAATTTTAAGTCTGGTGATAACAGAGTTAAGGAAAAAATTCAACACCGAAGCAACAGAAATTATTGTTCCTTTTGTTGTTGAATCTGAAAGTGACCAGCTAACTTACACCATTCCAAAGGCCGGCGATAAAAAAAAGTTGCTTGAACTTTCCGAGAAAAATGTGAACTATTTTATGGAAGAAATGAAGCGCAAAAAAATACTGCGACTGGAAGGAATGTCTGAAAAAGAAAAAACAGCGGTTTTGGTGCAATTGCAAAAAGACCTTCATCTTCCGGCATTGCCGGTTCAGATAGAATGTTTTGACAACTCCAATTTCCAGGGAAGTTATCCTGTGCCAGCAATGGTTTATTTTAAAAACGGATTGCCGGATAAAAATGAATACCGAAGGTTTAATATCAAAACTGTAACAGGCATTAATGATTTTGCAAGCATGAAAGAAGTTGTTTCAAGAAGATATAAGAGATTGCTGAAAGATGAAATTCAATTGCCGCAATTAATTATCATAGACGGGGGCAAAGGCCAGCTGAATGCAGCCGTAGAAGGCCTGGAAGAAATAGCAATGATGGGAAAAACAACGGTTGTCGGGCTGGCAAAAAATGAAGAAGAAATATTTTTTCCCGGTGATAAAGAATCGATTAAACTTCCATGGAACAGTGAAAGTTTGAAATTAATTCGTCGTGTACGAGATGAAGTGCATCGCTTTGGAATTACATTTCATCGCAACCAAAGAAGCCGCGGAACGTTTGTAAATGAATTGGAGATGATAAAAGGAATTGGAAAAAATACAGCGGATATTTTATTGAAAAAATTCAAATCGGTAAAAAAAATAAAAGCGCTTTCAAAAGAAGAAATTGAAGAGTCAATTGGAAAATCCAGAGCCGGTATTGTATTTGAATATTTTCATCAAAAAGAAGAAAATAACTGAAACGATTAAGTAATCAAAACAACAAAAATCCCGGATTATTTTTCCGGGACTTTTGTTTGTAAAAAATTATAAGTTAATACCTATCGCTAATTTAATTGCACGACTATAAGCATTGACATTTTGATTGGCATCAGCTTTTGACAAGCCATAATCGTAAGAAGCGGAAATGTTGACGCCCCCCGTAAACTGATAGCCTATACCGCCCGTTACTCCTACACCCCAGCGATTAAATTGTGAAGTGGCATCCATTGTTTTGTTCAATAAATTAATACCAAGAACGCCGGCCGTTGTTTTTAAATCAGCGCTGGCAAGGTAAGAAATTTGTGGACCGGCAAAGATTTGAAATCCACCAAAAGTGCCTTTTAATAAAACAGGAACATCAACATATTGAGATTGCAAAACTGCTTTGGCATTAGCACCTAAAAAATCAAGACCTTTCAAATTCAGGGAACCATTTAATTGATAGCCTTTTAAAGAATAATAAATTCCGGGCTCAAAAGATAAATTTTCTGATAAAGGAATGTTTCCGTAACCGCCGGCAAAAAAGCCGGTGTAATCTTTTGTGGTCACTTTTCCATCCGTAAAGTCTAAAATATTTTTGAAATTATCAACGGCATCGCCGCGAAAACCTGAAGACAAAACTCCGGCTTTTACGCCAAAAGATGGAGCTGTTTGAGCAAAACTGACGCTTGAAATAAGTACGGAAATGATGAGTAAAATTTTATTTTTCATATTTTAATTGGAGCCGGATTTTACAGCCGTTCACAATTAATCAGAAACAAAAAGCAGGAAAAGGATTAATCATCAAGCGATAAGATTTTGTTAATGAGTGAAGGTAAGGTCTGCTGCCTTTCTTCAGTTATCTGAAACAGAGGATGTATAAATAATGTAAAAAATGCTGGCCCCGGCCGGTTAAAAAACTGGTTTTATAAAATTATTTTCAAAATCAATTCTAACTTTAGGGTATGAAACTATTTCTATTTTTTTCATTCTTTTTTTTCACTTTTTTTTCGGGACCGGCGCAGGATAATGTCTTGGAAAATGACAATGTTTATGTGGATATTCCAGTCGCACAAACCAATACCAGTGAGGATATTGCTGCTTATATCAACAAGCATTTTGATTCTGACAACGAAAAGGTTTTGGCGATCTACAAATGGATCACAACGAATATAAAATACGATGCCGACAGTATTCATTATGTCATTTTAGATGAAGACAATGAACAACGTGTAACATTTGCCTTAAGAAGAAAAAAGGGGGTTTGTGAAAATTTCGCGGCGATTTTTAATGATCTCTGCTCCAAATGTGGCATCAGTTCTTTTTGGATTGAAGGATATACCAAACAATCAGGTTCAATAGACAGAACGCCGCATGTTTGGTGTGCTGCTTTTGTTGATAATGAATGGAACTTTTACGATCCTACCTGGGATGCCGGATACTTGAAAAACCGGAATTTTGTAAATGAAGTGCGCAATAATTATTTCAAAATAAAGCCAGTCAATTTTATTCAAACCCATCTTCCATTTGATCCATTATTCCAGTTTTTAAATTACCCGGTTACTTATAAAGAATTCGTAAATGGCAATTTTTATCAGCAAGATCCAAAGCGTTTTTTCAATTATAAAGATTCGGTTGACTCTTATGAAAAAATGGACTGGCTGACGAGATATTTATCCACTATTTCGAGAATTAAAACTACCGGCTGGCCTGCTTCTAAAATCGATACAAAATTAAAACGTGTCAAACTGGAGATTGAATTGATCAACCAGGATAGTGATGTGGATCTTTACAATTCTGCTGTTGCGGATTATAACCGGGCGATTCAATTTTTGAACAGCTTTCTTACTTATCGCAACAATCAATTCCAACCTGTAAAATCAAATGAGGAAGTGGAAAGTATTTTTCGAAATGTTCAAAAATTATTTGCTTCAGCTACTGTTAAATTAACAAAAGTGAATGATTCAAAAGCAACGCTGGTGCTCAATACAGGAGGTATTCAGAAAAAACTGGAAGACCTTTTGTCTGATTTAAAAGAACAACAGGAGTTCTTTAAAAGCTATGTGAGTATGCAAAAAGAAACCGGTTCTAAATCCAGATAAATATATTTTATCCATATTTAAAAACCGGCTTGGTTAGCTTACTGCTAAAGAATTTTTCGAAAAAATCAATTCAGGCAAATGCTTTATCACCTTTTTTATAGGGAAGATTCCCGTCATATTTTCCGGGAGTTTCAACATAGCGCCTTGCTTCTTTGCAGCCTATCTCTGAGGTAAAATACCCAAGCAAAGTGAGTTCTTTCATCATTCTGAAATAATGGGAAGGCTCTTCTTTTTTCTTATTTTTCATATATTCTTTTTGCTCATTATCAAGTTTTACCAAAAGATCATGCCGCTGTGCAGGAGTGATTTTCACGAAAGAATTACCATACGTTTTACTGGACAAATCGTTAAGCTTTGCCATCCCTTCATGGAAGATTTTCTGATCTTTTTCTTCGTAACAATCATTTACCATTACCGTCATAAATTGCCCTGTTTTCGCGGCTTTGGCGCCAGGGGTTTTGGTCGCCGGCAAAATAGTGTCCGCGATTTCATCCAAATAGGCGACATCAGTATCACTGAAAGAGGTTGATACGCCGGTGTTGCTTTTGCATCCTGATAAAAAGACATTGCTTCCGACTAAAGTTCCTCCTAAAAGGAGTGAAATATATTGAACTGCTTCTCTTCTGTTCATAATAAATAATGTTTTTTAAAATTATACTGTGTAATTTACTTCAAAACCTTTGCGGTAATCGCGTTTAATAAATTGATTTACTTCATCCACATTGGTAACCTTCATATTATTGTTGTCCCATAAAAGCTCAGCATAACGAGCCGGATAATTGTAGCCTTTCCCCCCAGCTCTGGGAGTTCTTACATCATATCCCCGGATGGCAAGATTGCTCATTAAAAGTGCTTCAGTTAAAGGACCGGCAACTGCAAAATCTGAATCCATTTGCATTTTGCCATATCCGGCAATTGCACCTTCAACCCATTGCGCATAATGTCCTTCGGCTCCGTCAGGAATTCTCGGATAAGTTTGCGGTACTTTTACTTCATTGGTTCTTGATGTAGGTAATAATTTTGGATCTGCTCCATAAGTTCCACACATCATTTTTCCTTTTGTTCCGATAAAATAAGTGCCATTTCCGCCATCACCGAACACTTCATTTGGCCCTAATTCTTCCGGCCTTTCCGGTTGAATTCCTCCATCCATCCAATGCACTTCAACAGTTCCCTGGGTTTTATCAGTTTTTGGAAACTTCATAATTACATGACTTGACGGAGGACAACTTTCCGGGAAATATCCTCTTTGGAATTCACCGACATAAACGCTTCCAACACTTGCCTGAACAGAACTGATATAGCCAAGATTTAATACGGCAAATGCCGGCTGAACAATATGACATCCCATATCGCCCAAAGCGCCGGTTCCGTAATCCCACCAGCCACGCCAGTTGAAAGGAACAAGATTGTCAAAATAATTTTTTTCAGGAGCTGTTCCCAACCATAAATTCCAATCCAATTCTTTTGGAATCGGAACTGCGGCTGTTGGCCTTGGAATTCCCTGCGGCCAAACAGGACGATCCGTCCAGCAATAAACTGTATGAACATCCCCGATAATTCCGGCATTATACCATTCCATTAATTGTCTCACCCCATCACCGGAAGCGCCCTGGTTTCCCATTTGTGTAACCACTTTATATTTTTTGGCTGCCTTTGTAAGCATTCTTGCTTCATAAACATCGTGCGTTAAAGGTTTTTGAACATAAACATGTTTCCCAAGTTCCATTGCAGAATATGCGGCTACGGCGTGAGTGTGATCGGGCGTTGAAACTGAAACGGCATCAAAATGTTTGTGTTCCTTATCAAGCATTTCTCTCCAGTCTGAATAAAATTTTGCTTTCGGAAAGGCTTTCACTGTGTTGGCAGCGCGTCTTGTATCGACATCGCAGAGATACGCAATATTGGCTTTACCGCTTTTATAAAAATTGGCAATATCACTTTCTCCTTTTCCACCAACGCCGATGCTGGCGATGTTTAACTTATCACTGGGAGCAATAAATCCGCGGCCCAAAACGTGTCTGGGCACAATCATAAAACCGGCCGCTGTGATTGCGGTATTTTTTAAAAATTCTCTTCTTGAACTACCTGGCTTTTTTTCTGTTTGATCTTCCATTATTATATTTTTAAAAAGATGAAAAAATTCGTTTCAAAAACTTTGAACAGTGAAATTAAATATTCCTTTTGTTCAGCTCGCTCACCGCATGATCCACAGCGCGGGCTGTCATTGCCATATAAGTAAGCGATGGATTTACACAATTGGATGATGTCATAAATGAACCGTCTGTTACAAAGACATTTGTCGCATCCCATACCTGATTCCATTTATTAAGTACAGAAGTTTTTGGATCATTGCCCATTCTGGCTGTTCCCATTTCATGAATGCCTCTCCCCATAGTTCCATCACCATCAAATCCCTGCACATTTTTTACGCCCGCAGCCTCAAGCATTTCCATCGCGTCATTTTTCATATCAACGCGCATCTTTCTTTCATTGTCTCTCCATTCTGCATCAATTGCCAGCACATTTAATCCCCATTTATCTTTCTTGTTCTTATCAAGTGTAGCTTTATTTTCATGATAAGGAAGGATTTCTCCAAAACCTCCCATCCCCATCGTCCAGGGACCGGGCTCGGCAAGGGAATCTTTGTATTCTCCGCCAATATTCATCTCGGCTATTTCCCGGCTCCAGCCCTGTCTTCCGGCTCCGCCCTGGTAACCAAAGCCCCTGATGTAATCTCTCTTATCTCCAAATAAATTGCGAAACCGCGGAATGTAAATGCCATTGGCACGGCGACCGAAATAGTATTTATCATCGTATCCATCCACCGCTCCTGAAGCACCTACACCGAGGTGGTGATCCATGAGATTGTGACCAAGCTCGCCACTGCTGCTGCCCAGCCCATCCGGCCAGATGTCAGTCGCAGAATTCATCAGCACCCAGGCACTGTTAAGTGTAGAGGCGTTGAGAAAAATTACCTTGGCAAAATATTGATAGGTTTGATTGTTTTCCGCATCCAGCACTTCTACACCTTTTGCTTTTTTGGTATCCTTGTCGTATAAAATTTTGGTGACGATAGACCATGGACGAACGGTAAGATTTCCAGTCTTCATAGCAGCCGGTAATGTTGAAGACTGGGTACTGAAATAAGCTCCGAAAGGACAGCCAAGCCAGCATTTATTTCTGTATTTACAATTAGATCTTTCCTGTATGGGTTCTGTAATGTTTGCGCATCTTCCAATGATCATCTGCCGCTTATTTTCATAATGTTGTTTGATACGGGCTGCAACGTCTTTTTCCACTACATTCATTTCCATTGGCGGCATGAAATGGCTATCAGGCAGTTGCGGCAAATTTTCTTTTGAGCCACTTATGCCCGCAAATTTTTCTACATAAGTATACCACGGCTCTATATCTTTATAACGAATAGGCCAGTCAACTGCGATGCCATCTTTTGCATTGGCTTCAAAATCAAAATCGCTCCAGCGATAAGTTTGGCGGCCCCATAAAAGCGATCTGCCGCCAACGTGATAACCTCTGAACCAGTCGAAACGTTTGATTTCCACATAAGGGCAATCCTGTTCGTTTACCCACCAATCTACGTTCATCTCGTTGAGCGGATAATCTCTTTTCAACACCGGATGATCCTGGATCATTTTCTGTGTCCGGCCTCCACGATGAGGAAATTCCCACGGACCTTTCACGGCATTGACGTAGTCTTTGACATGTTCAATGTTTTTGCCACGTTCCAGCATGATTGTTTTTAGCCCTTTTTCAGTAAGTTCTTTTGCTGCCCAGCCACCGGAAATTCCGGAGCCGATGACAATTGCATCATAAGTGTTTTCTGCCATTTAATTTTTAATTTTTAGGTATTAGGTTTTATGTCACGTAAGTAGGTTATGAGGTATAAGTTATTAATTCCAAGCCTCCTTATCTGTCATTCTTTAAGCAATGACCACCAATAAAAACGATTTTAATTCTTCCGGGAATTCACTGTTGGCCATTCACCAAATCATACGTCACAAATCCTGATCGCTTCTTTTAATGAATCCACTTTATTTATTCTTGTAGGCATAAATTCCTGTGCGACATATCCCTTAAATCCGGTTTCTTTTATTGCCCGCATGATCGCCGGATAATACAATTCCTGTGTTTCATTGATCTCGTGCCTTCCGGGAACCCCGCCGGTATGATAATGCGCAATATATTGGTGGTTATCTCTGATCGTTCTGATCACATCGCCTTCGTCAATTTGCATGTGATAAATATCGTAGAGCAATTTAAAGTTTTCTGAGTTAATATTTTTACATAATTCTACGCCCCATGCAGAATGATCACACATATAATCTTTATGATCAATTTTACTGTTCAAAAGTTCCATGATCAAAACCACTCCGTTTTTTTCTGCCAAAGGCAAAATCTTTTTGATTGCATCGGCACAATTCTTCATTCCGGTTTCATCATCCATTCCATTTCTTGCGCCGCTAAAACAGATCAGGTTTTTATAACCGGCTTTTTTCATCAGGGGAATTACTTCCAGATATTCTTGTATTAAATGTTCATGATTTGCCGGATTGTTCAATCCTTTATACAAATTATTTTCTCCATTGGTGTAACACATCGAACAATAAACGCCGTGCTGTTGAAGAACCGGCCAGTCTTTTGGTTTAAGCAGATCTATGGCGTTAAAGCCAATTTCTTTTACTGTTTTACACAATTCATCCAATGAAAGATTGTTGAAAGTCCATTGACAAACGGAATGGTTGATGTTGCCTTTGAGCTTGTCATTTTTTTCAAAAGAAATCTTTTCTGCAAAAGAAACCGTAGGCGCAGCAAGCGCTACAGAGGTTCCAAGTGCAAGATTTTTTAACAATGATCTTCTGCTTTGTTTTGTCATGTTCATTTAAATATTCACAGTCTGATCAACTGGTTTTTCATTTTTGTCATTAAAGAAAATCGCGAATAATAGAAAGACTATAAGAGCGATGATAGATGGAATGATCCAGATCATTTTCCAATCGAAAGCATTTTCCCCGGTTTTATACGCGTCTGCAATCAAGCCGGCAATTTCAAAGCCGATGAGCATCCCAATACCATAAGTTGCCAAAGTAATTAATCCCTGTGCAGCGCTTTTAAATTTCGGACCGGCTTTGGCGTCTGTATAAATTTGTCCTGACACAAAAAAGAAATCATAACAAATACCATGTAAAATAATACCGGTGATGAGCATAAACGCCAGGTCTCCTGCATTACCATATGCGAATAATGCATAGCGAATAGCCCAGGCAAGCATGCCTGCTAAAATCGTAATTTTAAATCCGAATTTTTTGAAAAAGAACGGAAGCAACAGTAAGAAAAATATTTCGAAAAACTGGCCGAGGCTCATCTTTGCTGTCGGGTTGGTCATGCCAATATCCTGCAGGAAAGGATTGGCATATTGATAATAAAAGGCCAGGGGAATACAAATCAAAATAGAGGCGACAAAAAATATCAGGAAATTTCTGTCCTTTAATAATTTTAAAGCATCTAAACCTAATATTTCAGAGATTTTTGTTTGGGTCCCTTTAACCACCTTTGGCGGTGTTTTTGGCAAAGTGAAACTGAATACGCCTAAAATCAATGAAGCGATGGAAGCCAGTAAAAAAGTGTTTTTCATCATTCCTGCCTTTACGCTTTGTGACGAGTCCCACAAAAAAACAAAACTGATCGCAAGCCCTGCAACAATCCAACCGATGGTACCCCATACTCTTATCGGCGGAAATTGTTTTTCGGTATTGGTCATTTGATTGAATGAGATTGAATTAACCAATGCCAGCGTCGGCATAAACAATATCATATATAATAACAGGTAATAAAAAACGGCCGGAGGATACACATTTGTGACCGCGCCTATACTATAAACCTGGTACAATAAAAATGCCCCGGTAATATGTAATACTCCCAGGATTTTTTCTGCATTGAAAAAGCGGTCAGCAATGAGTCCAATAATAAACGGAGCAATGATAGCGCCCCATGACTGCGTGGAGAAGACTGCTCCGGTTTGTGCGCCATTTGCCTGAAGATTGTTAATTAAAAAAGTGCCAAGTGTTACAAACCATGCGCCCCAAATAAAAAATTCAAGAAACATCATCGCAGAAAGCTGCAGCCGGGTGGTAATTTTCATTTACAAAAATTTTGATTTTTGAATTAAAAAGGGTTTTTAAAAAAGGTATAAAGATTCAATTTAAAATTTTGAATGTTTTCCAAAAAATATCCATAAAAAAATTCCGGTAAACAATAACTTGGAAGTTTAAATGTACATATTTTATGAATAAATCAATTTTTCTGAAAAATATTTTTTGAAAGAGGAGAAATTTTGTTTGAAAAAATATTTTAAAAAACGACATCTTTTGACAGAAAAGAATTGCTTTTGAACATAGATTTTTTGAAATTAAGTTTGGCAGTAAATAAGAAACTAATTGCGGTTTTTATTTTTCTTCTCAAATAAAAAAAATCGGAGCCGAAAGCAAATAAGTTGCGCAAAATGAATTTTGGTTTTTCATTTTATCAATAGAAAAATTTTGCCTTCTTCATTCTTTAAGAAAAAAAATTGAAGTGAATTAATTTAGGAATTCATACATTCATGCCGATTTTTAAAAAAACATCTGATCGACACTATGGGAAATTTTCAAGTAAAAGTTCAGCCAAAAAAATATGATGCAATCATAGTTGGCTCCGGCGCAGGAGGCGGAATGGCAGCTTATGTTTTAGCAAATGCAGGCTTAAAAGTTTGCCTCATTGAAGCAGGTCCGAATTTCAATCCTGCCGTAGATTCAAAACAATTACAAAATCCTTGGGATTCGCCCCGAAGAGGCGCCAGCACCAAGTATCGGCCGTTTGGAGATTTTGACGGATGCTACTGGGGCTGGGAAATCGACGGAGAACCTTACACAAACGCAAAAGGCTCGGATTGGGAATGGTGGCGTGCAAGAATGGTGGGTGGGAGAACCAACCACTGGGGAAGAATTTCCCTGCGTTTTGGCCCCAAGGATTTTAAAAGAAGAAGTATTGATGGCCTCGGCGATGATTGGCCAATTGGTTACGATGATGTAAAACCTTACTATGACAAGATTGATAGGCTGCTTGGAATATTCGGAACGAATGAGGGTCTGACTGAAGCACCCGACGGAATTTTTCTGCCGCCGCCAAAGCCGCGACTACATGAATTGATGATCAAAAAAGCCGCAACAAGTATAGGAATCCCGGTAATTCCTTCACGCCTTTCTATTCTTACCAAAAAAATCAATGACACCCGTGGCGTTTGTTTTTATTGCCAGCAATGCGGACGCAGCTGTAAAATATTTGCAGATTTTTCTTCTTCATCGGCGCTGATTCTTCCTGCCCTGGCAACAGGAAATGTTGATCTTGTTGTCAATGCGATGGCACGTGAAGTATTGACCAATAAGGATGGTTTAGCTACAGGCGTTTCTTATGTAAATAAAGAAGACATGCAGGAATACCAGGTGATGGGACGGACAGTGATTCTTGCTGCCAGCGCCTGTGAGTCTGCAAGATTATTATTGAATTCAAAATCACCACGTCATCCAAATGGCCTGGCAAATTCCAGCGATGTTGTTGGAAAATATTTGCATGATTCTACCGGTGCAGATATGGGTGGAATTATTCCGGAATTATTTGACAGAAAACGCTACAATGAGGACGGAGTCGGAGGAATGCATGTTTATACTCCCTGGTGGCTGGATAATAAAAAGCTTGATTTCCCACGCGGTTATCACATTGAGTATGGTGGTGGTTTTGGAATGCCATTGTATGGTTTTCAGTGGGGAATTGAGAACTTAAATGGCACGTATAAAGTGAAAGGAAAACAGAAAGAAGCCGGCGGTTACGGCGCTTCTTTAAAAGAAGATTATCGTTATTTCTTTGGTTCTCATGTAGGTATGGCAGGCCGCGGAGAAACCGTAGCCAGGAGAGATAACTATTGTGAAATTGATCCATCTGTGGTGGATGTTTATGGAATTCCTGTTTTGCGGTTTCATACAAAGTATTCTGATTATGAGATAAAACAGGCGAAGCACATGAAAGAAACATTTTCAGAAATTTTACATTCAATGGGAGCAGTAACAACCTGGGGCGGAGATGATGGGCCGGAAAATAATTACGGATTGCATGCTCCGGGAAATATTATTCATGAAGCCGGCACTGTTAGGATGGGAAATGACCCCAAAAAATCCGCATTGAACAAACATGCTCAGGCGCATGACTGCAAAAATTTATTCAATGTGGATGGAGGCCAATTTGTTTCGCAGGGAGATAAAAATATTACCTGGACAATTCTTGCTTTATCAATGCGCACTTCCGAATATATTGTTGATCAGTTGAAGAAAAATCAAATTTAAAAAGGAGTTCTCTCAATTTATTTTTATAAAAATCAAAAATTATGGATAGAAGAAAATCACTGAAAGTAATGGTACTGGGTACCGTTTCTTCCGGTTTTTTACTCGATGCTTGCAACACTTCGGATAAAAAACCGATTCTGAAAAAAGCGCCAAAAGCGGGTGAAAAAAAACATCCGGGTCTGATGAAGGAAGAAGTGGCGCATTTGGAAGAAGTGAAGTCAACTACATTTTTTACGCCTCACGAAATGACCACTATTACCATTCTCGGGGATATCATTATTCCGAAGGATGATGTAAGCGGCAGCGCTTCGGATGCGAAAGTTCCGGACTTTATTGAATTTATTGTAAAAGACAAACCTGAACATCAACTCCCTATGCGGGGCGGTTTGCGGTGGCTTGATATGCAATGTTTGAACCGTTACAACAATTCATTTGCACAATGCAATCATCAGCAACAAATGGAAATAGTTGATGAAATTGCATGGCCGAAAAAAGCAAAACCAGAAATGCAACCCGGTGTAAAATTTTTCAACCTGGTGAGAAATTTAACGGCAACGGGATTTTACACTTCTGAAATGGGCGTTAAAGATGTTGGCTATATCGGAAACACTCCAAATCAATGGAACGGCGTACCAGATGATGTTTTAAAGCAATATAATCTTGCTTACACTCCAAAGGAGTTGAAAGAGTGTATTAGTTTTTAGGGCCAGGGAAATCAACGTTCATTTAAAAAAAACATTTTATGAGAAAATTAAGAATGGGAATGGTTGGCGGAGGGAAAGACGCCTTCATAGGCGCCATTCACCGTATTGCTGCCAATATGGATGGCCGGATTGAATTGTGTTGCGGAGCATTAAGCATTCACCCGGAAATTGCAAAAGAATCAGGCGAAATGCTGTTTCTTCCCGAAGATAGAACCTATCTGAATTATGAAGAAATGATCAGGAAGGAAAGCCGGATGCCTGAAGACAAAAGGATTGATTTTATTACCATCGTAACACCCAACTTCGCTCATTTTGCGCCAGCAATGATGGCTTTGGAAAATGGGTTTAATGTGGTTGTTGAAAAGCCGATGACTTTTACTTTGGACGAAGCCAAATCCCTTAAAAAGAAGGTGGATGAAACCGGATTACAACTTTGCCTTACCCATACTTATTCCGGTTATCCAATGATAAAACAGGCCCGTGA
>Ga0157370_10002935_pt1 | contig 20300 bp, 19 predicted proteins | sample C35metaG_FD_113463 | JGI IMG/M metagenome (GOLD analysis project Ga0157370, IMG submission 113463) | Corn rhizosphere microbial communities from Kellogg Biological Station, Michigan, USA - C3-5 metaG | ecosystem: Host-associated > Plants > Roots > Rhizosphere > Soil | place: USA: Michigan...
AATTATTGTCGGTTGCGGCGAATCGAAGCCTCCTGCCGCTACGACGGAAGCGCCCACAATTACTCCCGCGCCCGCTGCTCCTCCGATAGCTGCTTCCCCACCGTCCCTTGAAGCACCACCTCCCAGTGTTCCGCCATTGGTAGAGCCTAGAAACATGGCTGCACGTAAACTGGATCCGGAGAAAATCAAGCGTGGCGAGGCTGTTTATCGCACAAACTGTGCAAACTGCCACGGACCAAACGGAGAAGCTACCCCCGGTTGGCGGAACCCCGGAGCTGACGGGAAATATCCGCCGCCGCCATTGGATGGCAGCGCTCATGCATGGCATCACTCAACTGAGACGCTGGAAAGAATGATTCGAATAGGAAGTCCGGCAGATATTGGAGGGATGCCAGCCTGGGATGACAAGCTGACAAATCAGCAGATCGATGACGTAATTGTCTGGATCAAATCCCTATGGCCGGATGAGGTTTACGACATCTGGTATAAAGAAATTGAAAATCAGCCGGAACCAGAAAAAAATCGGCAGCCGGTCAAATAATTGACGGAGTGCGCAGGGATAATAATTTCTTGAGATGACGCGAGACAGTGGGTTGTCGCGCGTTATTGTATATTGATATCTGCCTTGGAGGCTTCAATAACTTCAGCCTCCAAGGCAGTTTATTCAAGCGTGGGGAAATCAGGCCAACTCTGGTTTCTGGGGCCCCTTCTTTACCGCCGCACGTGCAGGAAGCTTTTCACGAATACGTGCCGATTTACCGGAGCGATCCCGCAAATAATAAAGTTTGGCGCGGCGTACATCGCCCCGGCGCTTAATCTCTATGCCTGCAATTAGGGGCGAATAAGTCTGGAAAGTCCGTTCCACGCCCTCACCGCTGGATACCTTGCGCACGGTAAAAGCCGAGTTTAAACCACGATTGCGTTTGGCGATGACAACGCCTTCGTAAGCCTGTACACGTTTGCGATCGCCCTCAACCACTTTGACGTTAACGATTACGGTATCTCCGGGAGCAAAATCCGGGATAGCCTTGCCAAGGCGGTTGATTTCTTCATTTTCCAGTTGTTCGATCAGATTCATTTGTCGCTCCTTACCCTCACGTGATTTCAGCTAATTTTGCAACTGCTTGAATTCTTCCAGTAATCTCTCTTCGTCCCCCGTCAGGCCGCGTTCAATTTTTAACGCCAGCAAATCAGGTCTTCTCAACCATGTCCTTCCCAGGGACTGCTGCAAACGCCAGCGGTTGATTCTGGAATGATTGCCGGACATTAAAACTTCCGGCACAGCATCTCCTTCATAAACGTCGGGTCGCGTATAGTGAGGAAAATCCAGCAATCCACTTACGAATGAATCCTGGTTCGCTGATTCGGGATCGCCAAGTACGCCTGGCATTTGTCGTACCAGACAGTCTATCAGTACCATCGCCGCAAGTTCTCCGCCAGAAAGCACGTAATCGCCAATAGAGATTTCGTCATCTACCTGGCGTGCTATCAAGCGCTCGTCCACACCTTCGTAACGCCCGGCAAGGAGTATCAATGCCGGTAGCTCGCGCAACTCCATTATTACGTTATGATTGAGAAGCCGCCCCTGGGGAGAAAGGTATATTACTCTCGCACCGTTAATTCCAATGGCTGACTGTCTCGCCCTGGCTGCGGCAATAGCCTTTTCCAAGGGTTGCACCAGCATAAGCATTCCGGGTCCGCCGCCATAAGGACGATCATCCACCGTACGGTGATTGTCTTCGGTAAAGTCGCGCGGATTCCAGGTATGCAACCGGTAAATTGCGCTTTCTCTCGCCCGGGCGGTTATCCCGTGCTTGGTGACGGCGTCAATCATTTCCGGAAAAAGCGTGACGACATCAAATTCAAAAGTCATGGCTAATAGTCCATGCCCCAGTCCACCATTATGCGGCAAGCCTTCAGATCTACTTCAATAACTACTTGAGCGACAAAAGGGATCAGCCTTTCCCTCCCGTCCTCTTTCAGACTTTTTACTTGAAGCACGTCATTGGCGCCGGTTTCCAGTAATCCGGTTACTTTCCCCAATACTTCACTCTGAAGGTTAACAACCTCAAGCCCAATCAGATCCGACCAGTAGTAGCCATCTTTACCGGTTTTTGATAAAACTGGTAACAGACTGCGAGGAATCGCAACCTGCATACCCTTCAATTTCATTGCCGCGTTACGATCGGAGTAGTGCTCAAGCATGGCGGTCAGCACTCTTCCATGAACGTCGCATTCAACAACCTTTACCTCACGCCATTCACCGTCGCCCCCGCCCAGCCACCAAATCGGATAGTCAAACAATCCATCTACATATTCGGTGTAAGGAAAAATCTTAAGCCAGCCTGATACACCGAAGGGGCCGATAATGTGCCCCATCACTACCATTGGGCTGGCTGATTCGCTTGGACTAGGTGGTTCCTTCGACTTTTTGTTTCGCACCGAACTGCCTAACCAGCCTTGTCACGGTGTCGGATAACTTTGCGCCCTGTGACCGCCAATGCGTGACGCGATCCAGTTGAACACGCAAAGCTTCTTCACCCCCAGCCGCCCTGGGATTATAAAAACCAACGCGCTCAATGAATTTTCCGTCACGAGCGCTACGGGAATCCGCTACCACCATGTTGAAAAATGGACGTTTCTTGGCACCGCTTCGCGCCAGTCGAATAATGACCATGTATATATGCCTATTTAGGTCCGAAATCGAAAAGGGAGTGATTTTACGGTAATTTTTACCCTATTAGCAAGTAAATAAATGTTTGCTGCAAGGAAAATAATTAAGTCACAAGCGGAATGGTTTCCGTTTCTGTTTGAATGGCGGCGTACCTCATTCCGAAGACATTTCAACTAAAAAATCGGGAAAGGCCCTCATCCAGTCATTTCTAGTGCGCCTGCTCCCAATTCGGCCCCACACCCACCTCCACCAGCAATGGCACATCCAGTTTCGCTACATCACCCATGAGCTGTGGCAGCTCATTTTTTATCGTATCGATTTCGTCGTCCGACACTTCCAGTACAAGCTCGTCGTGGACTTGCATGATAAGCTTGCTGCGCAGATTTTCCTTTGTTAACCAGCCATGTACCGCGATCATGGCAAGCTTGATGATGTCGGCCGCTGTACCCTGCATGGGCGCATTGATCGCGGCACGTTCCGCGCCTTGCCTGCGGTTGCCGTTAGAACTATTGATCTCCGGCAGCCATAGTCTGCGTCCAAATACGGTTTCCACGTACCCGGTTTTTCGGGCAGTTTCCCTGGTGCGCTGCATATAATTCGCGACCCCCGGATAGCGTGCAAAGTAACGATCCATATACGCACGGGCGGCAGAGCGCTCAATGCTGAGTTGCGAAGCAAGACCAAATTCAGACATGCCGTAAATCAGGCCGAAGTTGATGATCTTTGCGTAGCGACGCTGCTCATTAACTACTGCTCCCAGCTCGACACCGAAAACTTCCGCTGCAGTGGCCCGATGTATGTCTTCGCCAGCAGCGAAGGCATTGAGCAGCCCCCCGTCCTGTGATATATGCGCCATGATGCGGAGCTCGATCTGAGAATAGTCGGCAGAAATGATACTGTGCCCCGGCGATGCAATAAATGCTTCACGAATACGGCGACCTTCGGCGGTGCGCACCGGAATATTTTGCAAATTGGGCTCATTGCTGGCGAGTCGGCCGGTGACTGCTACCGCCTGCGCGTAATTAGTGTGCACGCGTCCGGTAGCGGCATCCACCATGCGTGGCAGCTTGTCCGTATAAGTAGATTTAAGCTTGGCAAGGCCCCGATGATCGAGCAGTATTTTTGCCAAAGGATAATCCAGCGCGAGCTGTTGCAATACATCTTCGTCGGTAGATGGCGTACCACTAGGCGTCTTCTTGATAATGGGAAGCTTGAGCTGGTTGAACAGTATCTCCTGAATTTGCTTGGGTGAATTCAAATTAAATGATTGTCCGGCGATTGCGTGTGCCCGGCCTTCCAGCGCCAGCATCTTTTCGCCTAGTTCGCGGCTTTGGATTTCCAGCAACTTTAAATCCAGCAATACACCGTTACGCTCCATTTCAAACAATATGTTCAGTACCGGCATTTCCAGCATACGATAAACATAATCGAGCTTTGCATCCCCCGCTATTCCCGGGTACAGGTGCTGATGCAGTTGCAGCGTGACATCCGCATCCTCCGCTGCATAGTCGGCCGCACGCTCAATCTCCACCTGATCAAAGCCAATACGTCCGACTCCCTTGCCGGTGAGTTCATCATAACCGATGGTCTTGGTGCCAAGATGCCGCAACGCAAGATTATCCATATCATGCGGGCGGTGGGATTCCAGTACATAGGACTGCAATAGCGTGTCATGGACAATGCCGTTCAAAATAATGCCGTGATTGGCAAAAATGTGTTTGTCGTATTTGAGATTCTGCCCCACTTTGGATTTGGCGGGGTCCTCCAGCCAGGGTCTAAGCTTATCGAGCACAAAATCGAGTGCCAGTTGTGGCGAGGCACCCGCATAACGGTGCATAAGCGGCAGGTAAGCCGCCTGATGAGGCTCAATGGAAAACGAAATTCCAACGAGCTGCGCCTGCATCGGATCCAGTCCGGTAGTCTCCGTATCCAGCGAAACCAGTGGCGCAGCATTGATATATGTTATCCATTCATCCAGTTGGGATGATGTAAAAATGGTCCGGTAATCCACTGGTACCGTACCTAAAGATCCCAGATCCCCACCCGTTGTCGGATATCCGGTAGCGAAAGGGATATTCCCCCTCTCCCCTGAATCCCCTACACGCGCCTCATGCAATTCACGCAACCAAGTTTTAAAATCCAGCCGCTCATACAATGCTGCTAATTTTTTTGTATCCTGCGGCTGTAACCCAAGATCGTGTAAACCGACAGGTAATGTGACGTCGCACTTGATAGCCAGTAGTTCGCGCGACCGACTCAGCCAGTCGAATGCCGCACGCAGATTTTCCCCGACCACACCACCGATTTCATTGGCATGAGTAATAATATTGTCCAACGTGCCATATTGGGTGAGCCATTTAACGGCAGTTTTGGGACCGACCTTTTCTACGCCCCGAATGTTGTCCACCGTGTCACCCACCAATGCCAGATAATCGAGCATACGTGCCGGTGTCACGCCAAACTTTGCAAGCACGGCCGCTTCATCGAGCGTTTCGTTGCTCATGGTATTGATCAGCGTCACTTGCGGATTCACCAGTTGCGCAATATCCTTGTCACCGGTAGAAATTATGCAATACATATTTTCATGCCCGGCTTGTTTAGCCAGTGTACCAATCACATCATCTGCCTCCACACCTTCCACGATCAGCATTGGCCAGCCCATGGCACTTATGCACTCCTGCAGCGGCGCAATCTGCGCCGCCAGATCGTCCGGCATGGGCGGGCGGTGCGATTTATATTCTGCATAGAGGTCGTCGCGGAAAGTCTTGCCTTTTGCATCAAATACGCACGCGCTATAATGGGCTTGGTAATCCTTGTGCAAACGGCGCAGCATGTTAAGTACGCCGTAAATCGCGCCGGTCGGTTCGTTATTACGATTGCGTAAATCCGGCATCGCATGGAAAGCGCGATACAGATAGGATGAACCATCAACCAGCAGTAATGTTTTCATTTAACTCCCAGAGGCTTCCAATGAGTACGCAGGACAAATTAACCCGTACCATGACAAATGATTTTCGTGAAAAAACCTGGTCGGCGAGAGAATCATGGCGGGTGTTCGGCATTATGGCAGAATTTGTCGAAGCTACGGAACGCTTGAATTCGATCCGGCCCGCAGTCAGTATTTTTGGCAGCGCGCGCACGCTTCCCGAACACCCCAACTATAAATTAACCGAACAGATCGCCCGGCAATTGTCCGATGCCGGTTTTTCCGTAATTTCCGGCGGCGGACCAGGTATTATGGAAGCGGCCAACAAAGGTGCCTATTTTGGTACATCGCCGAGTATCGGCCTGAATATCCAGCTTCCCCATGAACAACATCGGAATATTTACCAGGATGTCAGCCAGACTTTCCGTCATTTTTTTGCGCGTAAATATATGTTCGTGAAATTCGCCACGGCCTACGTCGTATTACCGGGCGGGTTCGGCACGCTGGATGAACTGATGGAGGCACTTACGTTGGTCCAGACCGGCAAAACCAGGAAAATGCCGATTATTCTGGTTTGTTCGGCATTTTGGCGCGGCATGCTTGACTGGCTCAGGCAATCGCTCGTGGCCGAGGGTATGATTGCGCCAGAAGATATGGATTTGATACAGGTAATCGATGAACCTGGCGAAGTGGTCAATGCAATCTTCCAGTATTACGAGACGCTAGGCTTCGAGCCTTCCGCCGCCGAACGCGAAGTACAACTCAATCTGTAACTGCGGTGTCATATAAGATAGAATGCCTATATTGATCGTATGACCCTGTTCGGAGATGCCATGCGTCAAATAGTTGTTGCATTGTTATTAAGCTCTGCGCTATCCGCCGTGGCACAGTCCACACCAAAGGATTTGCGTCCTCTGCCGGAAGTTCCAGAACCGCCCGAGCTAGCGCTGCCTTCGCCTGGTGCTGACGAAGAAGACTCCTCGCTTGAGCCGCAAGTTACCATCACCAAACGCGGAGAGGATAAGGTCGAGGAATACCGTGTTAACGGGCGGCTATACATGATCAAAATCACCCCACGCATCGGTCTGCCGTATTACCTGATTGATAATCATGGAGACGGTACGTTTGCCACCGGCGGGCTCGACCAAGGGCCAGTCGTTCGACCCCCCATGTGGGTGATACGCCAGTTTTAAATTTCCATAAAAGGCAGTAAGATCGCGCCGGATTATAGTGCTTCCCGCCTTCTTTTTTTCTCGCTCATGTCTGTTTTTACTACTGTAACCCAACATCAGCTTTCCGTTTGGCTGAGAAACTATGCTCTCGGCACGCTGATTAATCTGGAAGGCATTTCCTCCGGTATCGAAAATACAAATTATTTTGTCACTACCAGTCACGGCAGATATGTTCTTACGCTGTTCGAGAAGCTAGCCCCTTCCGATCTTCCCTACTACCTGAACCTGATGGCATATTTGTCACACCGCAACATTCCTTGTCCTTGCCCGATACCCGATCGCGATAACAAATTTCTTGGTGAACTTAACGGTAAACCAGCAAGCATCGTTAGTTGTTTGCCTGGAAAATCGCAGGAATATCCCACCGTTGCAAACTGTGCGGAAGTAGGCTCGCTCCTGGCGGATATGCATTTGTCAGGTAGATCCTATCCCGAAAAAATGGAAAATCCTCGAGGCCCAAAATGGTGGGTCGCAACTGCGCCGGATGTTATCCCCTTTCTTGCAGCGGAGGAAATAAAAATCCTCACGGAAGAACTTCGTTTCCAATCGTTGTACCGTTTCGAAAATCTGCCGCGCGGCGTCATTCATGCAGACCTGTTTCGTGACAACGTGCTATTCACTGACGGTTCGATAGGTGGCGTAATAGATTTCTATTTCGCCTGCAATGACGCATGGCTGTATGATCTCGCCATCACCGCCAATGACTGGTGTCTGTGTGAAAACGGTGATCTGGACGTGGGACGCACATTGTCTCTACTCGAAGCATATCACCGCATCCGCCCGCTTACCGCTACCGAACACGGCGCTTGGCCGGCAATGTTACGCGCAGGAGCCTTGCGCTTCTGGTTATCACGGTTGCATGACTATCACTTGCCGCGCGTGGGTGAAATTACCCATGCAAAAGATCCCGCTCACTTCATGCGCATATTGAAAAACCATTCGGTGTTCCATTCGAGATTGGCACAAGTTTGGGTTTGAGCTGTAAACTGCAACGTGAGGATCGGATGGCCGGTGTTACCCCCTTTCGGAGATACGGAGAATGGAAGTCAAGCAAGTCGATGCAAAGCAAGGATGGCAGTGGATCGTGACTGGCTTCTTTCTATTTCGCCAGATTCCGCTGGTGTGGATTCTATTGTGTACAACCTTACTTCTGATTGCCGCCACGCTGTCGCTCATCCCCATGGCAGGGCAATTTATTTTCACCCTCTTATCACCCGTGTTTCTAGCCGGACTGATGATCGGATGCAGAGCTCTGGAGCAGGGTGGCAAGCTGGAGATGACTCATTTGCTCGCAGGCTTTCGTAGCACCTCCGGTCCGCTGATCACTATAGGGGGAATCTACCTGGTGGGACAGGTATTGATTCTCGGGGTAGCCATGCTGATCGGAGGTGAAGTGATGATGGGTCTGATGATGGATGGAAAAAGAGTCGACGAAAATGAGTTGAAAGATGTTATGAGTAGCGGCCTGTCTGCATTGCTGGTCGCATTAATGTTATCCATCCCTCTAATGATGGCTGCCTGGTTCGCACCTCTGCTGGTAATATTCAAGGACATGTCCGCAGTGGATGCAATGCGGCTCAGCTTTTTTGCCTGTCTGAAAAATATCATCGCATTCCAGATTTACGGCGTTACGCTAGTAGTGCTGATGATAATTGCATCGATACCGTATGGCCTGGGATTATTCGTGCTCGTACCCACCTTGTTTGCCTCTATTTATGCAAGCTATAAGGATATTTTTGAAACAGACGGATACGAATAATCCGAAGAACCTTTTGTCATATTCTGCTTCATGCAGGAACCAGCTTGGCATATTCCAGCGACAACCACTTCGTGCCAACGCGGCCGAATTTGACCTCGACCCGCGCATCAGGCCCTTGACCCTCGCAGTTGACTATCACGCCCGTGCCAAATTTGGTGTGGATCACGTTCTGCCCTATCTTCCATTGAGATTCCGGAGAATTCCGCATGTTCGATATGCCGGTTTGCGCACTGCAAGCGTATCCCGGAGTTAACCGAACGGGCTCTTGATTCCTGATTCCCCACCCATGATTCCTGGTTGTCGTCTTCTGCACCGGTTGTAGCCACCTGAGTAGGTTATCCGGTATTTCCTGCAAGAAACGCGAAGGAATATTGTAGCGGGTCTGGCCGTGCAGCATGCGGCTTTGGGCGAAACTCAAATACAGCCGTCGCCGTGCCCGGGTTAAAGCCACATACATCAAGCGCCGCTCCTCTTCCAGGCCGCCCACCTCATTGCGACTATTATCGTGAGGAAATAAACCTTCTTCGAGTCCACCCAGGAATACGCTGTGAAACTCCAGTCCCTTGGCCGAATGTACTGTCATTAACTGGATCGCGTCCTGACCGCCGTCGGCTTGATGCTCGCCTGCCTCCAGCGATGCGTGCGCCAGGAAGACCATGAGGCTATCGTCCTCGGCTTCATGGACGAAACTTGTGGCGGCATTGATTAATTCGTTCAGATTCTCCAGTCGGTCGGCTCCTTCGCGTTCGGCCCGATAATGTGCCATTAATCCACTATGCTCCAGCATGTGTTCGACGATTTCCGGCAACGGCAGCTTTTCGCAAACCCGGCGCATAGACTCGATCAATGCAACAAAACCTTCAACCCCTTTCTTTGGCTTATCCGCCTCACCGTCCCATGCCAGCCGGATCGATGCTCCGTCTCTCGAACCCGGAATGGGCGCTTTCCTGTCTTTGCATTTCTGTAGCATTGCTACCCACAAACTTTCCTCCTGCCGCGTAGCCTCATCCTGTAATTGCTCCAAGCTGCGCACACCAATGCCGCGCACAGGAAAATTGATGATACGAAGTGCTGCATTATCATCATGGGGATTGGCTATCAGGCGCAAATAGGCCAACGCGTGCTTGATCTCCTGTCGTTCGAAGAAACGCATGCCGCCATATACCCGATAGGCCAACGAAGCATTGAACAAAGCATGCTCCAGCACCCGTGATTGCGCATTGGAACGGTAAAGCAACGCTATCTGAGACAATGCAACGCCTTCTGAGCGAAGCGATTTCACTTCGCTTACCATAAAGGCGGCCTCATCAAAATCGGTCGGAGCGTTATACACTCTTATCGGTTCACCGCGACCTTCCGAAGTCCAGAGATTTTTACCGAGGCGACCGCTATTGTTCCGTATCAGCGTGTTGGCCGCATCCAGGATGTTGCCATGCGAGCGATAGTTCTGCTCCAGTTTGATGATTTTCGAGATACGAAAATCTTTCTCAAAATCTTTCATATTGCCGGTGTTTGCCCCACGGAATGCATAAATGCTCTGATCATCGTCGCCCACCACAAATACCGCAGCGCGATCACCGGCGAGCAACTTTAGCCATTTGTATTGCAACCGGTTGGTATCCTGAAATTCATCCACCAAGATGTGGTCAAAACGGCCACGATAATGCTCGCGCAGATATTCATTGCGGGTCAGCAATTCGTAACTGCGCAGCAACAGCTCAGCAAAATCCACTACCCCTTCTTTATTGCATTGCTGCTCGTAAAATAGGTAAAACTCAGCCATCTTGCGCGTGAAGTCGTCGTAAGCTTCTGCCTGCGATGCCCTGAGCCCTTCTTCCTTTGCATTATTGATGAACCATTGCACTTGGCGAGCCGGAAATTTTTCTTCATCCGCACCGTGGCTTTTCAAGATACGCTTGATCACAGCCAACTGATCGGCGGAATCCAGTATCTGAAATGCTGGCGGCAACCCCGCATCCTTATGGTGAGCACGCAACATGCGATTGCACAACCCATGGAAAGTGCCTACCCACATGCCACGTGTATTGACCGGTAACATGGAAGAAATGCGGGCGAGCATTCCCTTCGCCGCTTTATTGGTGAAAGTAACAGCCAATATACCGTGCGGGCTTACTTGACCAGACTGTATTAAATGCGCGATACGGGTGGTAAGTACCCGCGTCTTGCCGCTGCCTGCGCCCGCCAGCACCAGCGCTGACTGATGCGGCAAGGTAACGGCTTCAAGCTGTTCAGGATTTAACGCCGAAAGTAGGGAAGACATCGAGAGAGAATTATCCGGAATAAATTTTTGACCGGAATTATTTGGCATTCATTAACGCAACGAGAAAAGCAAAAGCACAACATAAGAGTAGTTGCCGGAATATTGTTGATAGCGCTCTACAAATTCAAGTTCCTTGGAAGCCCATTTTGCAACAGGAGACATCAGACTGGTTAGCAGCTAACTCAAAAAGCAGTACGCAAGAGCTTCAGCGCATCGTTCGTTTGAGACAAATAATTATTTCTCAAGTAGGCAGCACCCTCACGAAACTGAACTTGCAGAGCCAGTGTTATTAACGCTATCTTTTTAAAAAAAACCGGCCCGGCTATTTGCTCCGGCTTTCCTTTACCAGGTCCAGAATCAGGGGTGTTAATATCAATTCTATTGCCAATCCCATTTTTCCGCCCGGGACGACAATTGTATTCGGGCGAGACATGAATGAGTGAAGAATCATGGAAAGCAAATAAGGAAAGTCCACATTTTTAGGATCTCGGAAGCGAATCACGACATAACTTTCATCCAGGGTGGGGATGTCGCGCGCAATGAAAGGATTGGATGTGTCAACCGTGGGCACTCGCTGAAAATTAATGTGAGTACGTGAAAATTGCGGAGTAATGTAATATACATAATCATGCATACGGCGGAGGATGGTATGGGTCACCGCTTCTGCCGAATACCCACGCGCATTCATATCGCGATGAATTTTCTGAATCCATTCCAGATTCACGATCGGCACTACACCTACCAGCAAATCCACATATTTCGCCACATCGGCGTTATCACTCGTCACCCCCCCATGCAAGCCCTCGTAAAACAGCATATCTGAGCCAGGCTCTATCGATGTCCATGGGGTAAATGTGCCAGCTTTCTGCTGGTAGGGCGCGGCTTCTTCATCATTGTGCAGATACAGACGGGTCTTGCCGCCACCGCTTTCTCCGTATTCCCGGAATAGCGCCTCCAGTTTCTCAAACTCATTGGCTTCTGGACCGAAATGACTGATGGGATGACCGCCATCCTTCTCCGATTCGGCTACGGCGCGCTTCATGGCATCCCGGTCATAGCGATGAAAGCTGTCACCCTCTACTACCGCGGCAGTCAGTTTCTCACGACGGAAAATATGCTCGAAACTATTCTTGACCGTCGATGTACCTGCGCCGGAGGAACCAGTAACGGCAATAACAGGGTGCTTTTGTGACATGCAACGCTCTCCTCAAACAATAAAATAATAAGAATGTTAAAGTACTTTCTCACCAACAAGCTTTACCGCCTCATTAGAGTCTCTGGCAGCACTTTTTTGTCGACATAATACCTGTTTTCTTCCTGTTTTTGGTAGGAACAGGCAAAGATTTAATGCCATTTTACGGCCCAATTTCAGCTTCTTGCCACGTATAATCCGAAGAACATGTCCAGATAAATTTTACATTTGCAGTGAGTACGGAGAGTACAGGGCTGTCCGCGGGAGATAACCGCGCAATTATACCCATTACGATAGCTATTTATGCTTCAGCTATATCCGGAAGGCTTGAGTTTGACATTCGTCGAAATCCAGCATAAACTGCGCGGCTATCAAAAAAAGCAGGGGCAGCCTTTGTGAAAACCTTTTCAGCCAAACCACATGAAGTAATCCACGACTGGTTCGTGATCGACGCGGCCGGAAAGGTGTTGGGACGTCTCGCTGCAGAGATCGCCCACCGTCTTCGGGGCAAGCATAAACCCATTTTCACGCCCCATGTGGATACGGGCGACTTTATTGTTGTAATCAATGTAGACAAGCTGCGCATTACGGGGAACAAGGCTGAAGGCAAGATTTATTACCGCCATAGCGGTTATCCGGGTGGCATTTATGAGACCAGTTTTGCAAAAATGCATGCGCGCTTTCCAGGACGGCCTCTGGAAAAAGCAGTTAAGGGGATGCTGCCGAAGGGGCCGCTTGGCTATGCCATGTTAAGAAAGCTCAAGATCTATGCTGGTGCCACACATCCTCATGCGGCGCAGCAACCGCAACAACTCGAAGTCAGGGCTTAATATCATGAGTGCAACGTACAATTATGGTACCGGTCGTCGCAAAAGTGCAGTGGCACGGGTATTCATCAAACCTGGCAAGGGTTTGATTACTGTCAATGACAGACCGGTTGACGAATTTTTTTCCCGTGAGACGGGCCGCATGGTAGTTCGTCAGCCGCTCGAATTAACGGGTAATCTTACGAGCTTTGACATAATGGTCAACATTCATGGGGGCGGAGAATCCGGACAAGCGGGGGCGGTGCGTCATGGCATTACCCGTGCATTGATTGACTTTGATGCCACGCTTAAACCCATATTGAGCAATGCTGGACTCGTCACCCGCGATGCGCGTGAGGTGGAACGAAAGAAGGTTGGCCTGCGTAAAGCGCGTCGGCGGAAACAGTTTTCTAAACGATAAACTTGCGCATACACAATGTTCAAAAGCCGCCTGTATGGCGGCTTTTCTATTTGTTGCTTATAATCTCTTGGCCCATTCTGTTTCCATGCGCCAAGAGAAAGTGAAATAATGATTGGCTCAAGATTCCGGGTTGCGGGCAAAACTCGGCCTGCTCAGTACAGCGTAACCAAGAACGCCGACGTGGTTTGATATGCAAGGAAATATATTTTTTAGCAGCAAAATACGTGGATGAAATGGAATCGCCCAATCCACGGCGTGGATACTCCTATGTATTATCGGTTTTCATAGGAATGATCCGTTCGTTCCGTAAACTGGGAGATCTATGCTTAAAGTTGGGATTGTAGGCGGGACCGGTTATACCGGCGTAGAGTTGCTTCGCATTCTGTCGCAACATCCGGAAGTGAACATACACGCGATCACTTCGCGCAAAGAAACCGGCATGGCTGTAGCCAAGTTATTTCCCAACTTGCGTGGACGGATATCACTTGCGTTCTGTGATCCGGCCGATGCCGGCCTGGACAAATGCGACATCGTATTTTTTGCTACGCCCAACGGTATTGCCATGCAACAAGCTAGATCATTGCTGGACGCAGGCGTGCGGGTGATAGACCTGGCTGCCGATTTTCGTATCAAGGATGTAGCCGTATGGGAAAAATGGTATGGCACGCAGCATGCCTGCCCTGATCTGGTGGCGGAAGCTGTTTATGGTCTACCCGAAGTCAACCGCGACAAAATCAAAGGTGCGCGGCTCATAGCGAATCCCGGCTGTTATCCTACTGCAGTGCAACTGGGTTTCCTGCCTTTGGTCGAAGCTGGTATTGCAGACCTGGATCATCTCGTCGCCGATGCGAAATCCGGCGTGTCCGGCGCAGGACGTAATGCGGAGGTGCATACATTATTTGCCGAAGCTTCCGATAACTTTAAAGCCTACGGTGTGCCTGGGCACCGCCATCTGCCAGAGATCAGGCAAGGTTTATCTCATGCGGCAGGTAAACCGATTGGACTGACGTTCGTCCCACACCTCACCCCAATGATCCGAGGTATCCATGCTACGCTCTATGCCAGGCTTACGAAGAAGAATGTCGATTTACAGGCGCTATATGAGAAACGCTATGTCGATGAACCATTTGTTGATGTACTTCCCACGGGCGCTCATCCGGAAACCCGTTCAGTACGAGGTTCAAACCTCTGCCGCATTGCGATCCACCGCCCGCAAGGTGGTGACATGGCGGTAATACTGTCGGTAACGGACAACCTCGTCAAGGGTGCAGCGGGACAGGCTGTGCAGAATATGAATCTCATGTTCGGCCTGCCGGAGTCCCTGGCTATTAATCACGCACCAATGCTGCCTTAGCATAATGCGTCAGAAATTCGGGATAATCACCCGTCATTGTATTTACATATGTAACAATGCTTCATTTCATACGATAGAAAAATGTGTTATCCATTTGAATTTATTGCTTATTCACAATTATCTCTCATTCCAATACCTCAGTGTATCGCTGGCATAGCGGCATAAACTGATGGTCATGATCAAATCGCTTAAAAGAAAATCAGGTATATTTGCGGCGCGAGTGGCGATTCGCCCGCAACGGCCGGGGTATTTGCGCTGGCTGGCTATCTCCATCCTTATTTTGCTGGCGCTGGGTCTGTCCTGGGGCATGTACGATGCTGGACGCAAGTTTGCCGGTTTTAACAAAAATGAGATAAGCGTTGAGTTGGATCAGCTATCCCAGCTGAACAGCCGTCTACAGCAAGATAATGACGAGCTGCGGATGAAAATAGCTGGATTTGAGCGCCAGTTGCAAATGGATCTCGTGGCACGTCAAGATATCACCAAGCATGTCAAAGCCCTGGAAAATGAAAATGTTCGTTTAAAGGAGGATCTCGCGTTTTTCCAGAATCTGGGATCGGTCAGCGGAAGAAGCGAACAACGGGTTTCGATTGGTCGTTTAAAGCTTGAGCGAGGCCAGTTGCCGGGAGAATATCGTTACAGCCTTCTATTGGTACAAGGTGGGCAGCGTACCAAGGATTTTCAGGGTAGCCTGGAATTCATAGTTAATTTCCTGCAGAATGGTGAGAAAATGATCACACCTCTCGCCAGCGACAGTCCAACCAAGACGTTTAACATCAACTTCAAGTTTTATGAACGTGTGGAGAGAAGCTTCCGACTTCCACCGGATGCTATAGTAGAAAGTATGCAAGTTAAAGTATTTGAAAATGGTGTGACGCAGGCAAGGTTAATGCAGACTGTAAGTCTGTCTATGTGAAGGAGAAAAAATGTTTGGAAAAAAAACAGGTAACCCCCAAAATCAGATTGATTCGCTTATCGGCGCCGGAACTCGCATTGACGGCAATATCAGTTTCAGTGGGGGTTTGCGAATAGACGGGCATGTTCGGGGCAATATCACCGCAACGGGGGACAAACCCAGCACGCTAGTCCTGAGTGATCAGGCAATCATTGAAGGGAAAATTCAGGTTTCTCACGCGGTCATTAATGGTACCGTGGTAGGCGCTATACAGGCAAATGAGTATGTGGAATTGCAAGCCAAGGCCAGAGTTTGTGGAAATGTTCATTACAAGACTATGGAAATTCAGCTTGGTGCGTCAATTGACGGTATGTTGCTTCACCAGGATAATGCTCAATCGAACAATAAGGTAGTTACATTGATACCCGCTGCTCAAGGTGATTGACCTAAGTGCGGTAGCGGAGGATAATTTTCTTAACTAATTTTATTTGGGAATTCAGCATGAATGCCGTAACCGAGGAAAACCTGGTCAAAGAAATGCAGGTCTCTTTGATCTTTACCGATAAGGCGGCTAGCAAGGTCAGGCAGTTAATTGAAGAAGAAGGGAATAATGATCTAAAGCTAAGAGTATTTGTAGCTGGTGGAGGATGCTCGGGTTTTAAATACGGTTTTACCTTTGACGAGCTAGCAAGCGAAGACGATACCGTAATGGAAAAGAATGGGGTTAAACTTCTGATCGACCCAATGAGTTTCCAGTACTTGGCCGGAGCAGAAATCGACTATCAGGAGAATGCAGAGGGCGCTCAATTTATTATCAAGAATCCAGGTGTCTCCAGCACCTGTGGTTGCGGATCCTCGTTTTCCATATGAAGTAATGATCTTGAATCCGGCAGTTCACCGCTTATTGAACAATTTGACGCCACGCCCCACAACAATTTTGGGGATCATTGACTTCCACCCTTATGGTGAGTTAATTACGGGACGGATTCAGGATGATGAAATCGTTTTAAGAAAAGAAAACCTCCCTCAAGTGAAAGCCCAGGCTCCAGACTTAAGCTGGGTAAATCGCACCAAGAAGTCTGGCGCCTTTTGCGCCGGTAATCCCAGGAATGTTTCCGGGAATCCCCAGAATAGCCCGTTGCGCCAGCCATGCAAAAGCAAATGCTTCCAGCCAGTCGGCGTCAACGCCAAGCCTGTCTGTTAATTCTACTTTCCTGCCATACAGCACTGCCCGTAACCGGGCAACCAGCGTTCCATTACGCGCGCCGCCGCCACACAAATAAATTTCCGCTGCATTCGGAAAGTATGTAAATAACGATTCGGCAATTCCTGTGATAGTCAGTTGCAGCAAGGTTGCCTGCACGTCCGCAGGCTTCTCATCCCCAGATAAGCAACTCTCCAGCCAAGCCAGATTGAATATTTCCCTGCCGGTGCTTTTTGGTGGCGGAAGAGAAAAGAATTGAAGCGCAAGAAGTTTTTCAAGCAGCTCCGGAATTACTTTGCCAGACGCAGCCCACGCCCCATTTTCATCGTATGCCTTGCCCGTATGACCCAAGCACCATGCGTCCATTATTATATTGCCGGGACCACAGTCAAATCCGGCGACTTCTCCGTTGGGTGCAAGACTGGTGAGATTGGAGATGCCACCGATATTGACAATGACACGATGAATTAGCGGATGTCCGAACAAAACCTGATGAAATGCGGGAACCAGAGGCGCACCTTGGCCTCCTGCCGCTATATCACGGCTCCTGAAGTCTGCCACTACGGTAATACCGGTGAGTTCAACCAGCAATGCGGAGTTGCACAACTGGATTGTATAGCCCCCCTCTCGTTGGGGAAAGTGGCGCACGGTCTGCCCGTGACAACCAATGGCTGCGACGTCCTGGCGTTCAATCCCGCTTTCATTAAGTAAGCCTACCACAGCCTCTGCATAACGATGGGCGAGTTCGTTACCCAGCATGGCTGCACGATGCAGCTCATCATGGCTTGAATGGTGCAGATCCAGCAATCGGCTGCGCAGATCTCTATCGTAAGGCAGATAAAAGGTGTATAGCAGAGACGGCGATGACGAATTAAGATCTGCCAAGACCGCATCAATCCCGTCGAGGCTGGTGCCCGACATGATCCCAATATAGTAATCGGATTTCAAATCCGGCCGTCGATATCCCTTGCCATTTCTCGATACAGGATTAATACAGGGCTTAGTCCACGAATGCGAGGTTAGTGCCTCGCAACATATCCAATCGAGCCATCAGAGGCTTTGTATAATTGTAGAATACAGCCATATGTTTGGCGGAGACAGGATTAGCAGCCGGCATCGCAACACGCAACGGGTCACGTTGCACGCCATTGAAGCGAAATTCATAATGCAGATGTGGACCTGTAGCCATTCCGGTGGCGCCGACATGACCGATTATATCGCCCTGATTGACACGTTGCCCTTGGCGCAAGCCCTTCGCAAAGGTCGATAGGTGCCCGTAAACGGTAGAGTACTGCCCCGCATGTTGCAAGATGATGACGTTACCATATCCACCTTGCCAGCCCGCAAGAGCCACTGTTCCATCGGCGGCAGCCTTCACTCGCGTACCCGTTGGCGCAGCGTAGTCAATGCCACTATGAGCACGCCACGTTTTCAGAATCGGATGAAAGCGGGCACTGGAAAAGCCGGAACTGATGCGAGAAAATTCCAATGGTGAGCGGAGAAATGCTTTTCGTAAATTTTTGCCGTCAGGTGCATAATATCCGCTTTCCCCATTTTCCGCCTGGAAATAGACCGCTCGATGCGGTATCCCCTGGTTAACAAATTCCACCGCCAGTACTCGCCCGGCTCTAGCCGGCTCGCCATTGCCATAAAGCGAGTCATACACTACCGTAAACCGGTCTCCCTTGCGCAAATCCCGATGAAAATCAATATCCGACGCCAAAATATCGACAATCTGAATGGCGACACTTTCTGGCACCCCTGCCCTATCGACAGCAGCGAACAGCGAGCTGTTTATAATGCCGGATTTCATCTGAATGTGGGTCTCCAGATTGGCCGCTTGCTCGTTTACTTTGAAAGCGGCACCGCTTTTTTCCATCACCAGTTGCTCGCTGCCGCCGGGAAAGTACCGCAACAAAAGCAATTCGCCCGCCGCGCTCGTTTGCACATGGACGGTCTTGCCGGGCACCAGTTGATGCATGGCCTTCACGTCTCTTGCATCACGCAGAAAACTGGCTGCATCCTGATTATTCACGTCGAACCGGGAAAGCAGGGTTGCAATCGTGTCGCCGCGCTGAATACTTTCCTGACGCCAGAATGTCATATTGGTGTCGGAAACCGGAACAATTTCAGGGAGCTCAAGGTTGAGAATAACTTCCTCTATCGGAGGATCCTCCAGTGAAGTATCTGGTGCAATACCAAAAGCAGCCACCATACCGAATAGAGGAAAACTCGATAAAAGAATTAACCAACGCAACCTTTTTTTTGTCAGCACCAACGGCTCTCGCGCTAAAACGCTGTTTTTATCGCCCAGCATACTTTCCCTCACTGCCATTTGAGGCATAAAGTCTAACATAAAATTTGTGCGCTACGGAGTTCACCGCCGCATCAGCTGACGCTCTTTGTCCGTTTTGTTCGAACGCAGCCGATTTTCACTCTGACTTCTGTGCCGCATACCAAGCAACACGTTGCTGACCAAAATCCATGGGAGTTACTCAGGGATTTTGTGGGCCGGCCTCATTTGCTTTCCCGATTAGCAGCGGCTACCATATACGTCTTTAATGTTGTATTACAATACAATAAATGCAGGAAAAACCTTATTTACCGCCAGCCAGAAAATACCCTGCGAAACCCATTCTTAGAGACAATCTATTCTTGCCCCAGCTATTCAGCAGGGATAGTTATTTCACCTTTCTGACAGGCTAGTATTCCCCTATGGAGTGTGTTTCATGTCTACGGAAGATCCGACGCTTGATCTCTTGGCTTATCATGCTTTTCCTCACCTTGCGGAGGCGTTGCAGCTACGAACCGATATTATTATACACGCGTGGGAAATCGCTGTGCGTCATACATTACCCGCTGCCGACGAACTTACCCTTCAACGGCTTCGCAATTCGCTGCCTTTAATTTTGCAAGAGGTGGTCGACGCATTTGCTTCGGATAAACCCCGCATTACCCAGGATCTCATTGAAGGCAGTAAAACCCACGGCGCAACGCGCTTTCATGAAAACTACAATGTCCGGGAGCTAATCGTCGAATACCGGCTGCTCCGTAGAATAATCATTGAACAAGTCTCGGAAGCCCTGGACGAGCAATTGGATGCACGGAGCAACGTCGCCTTGAACATGGCCGTGGACGCGGCTCTTCAGGGAGGCGTCGTTACATTTACCCAGCACTTGCAGCAGCAGATCAATGCCTCAGCGGAGGTTCAGTCCAGCTACCTCTCATTCCTCTCGCATGATCTTCGGAATCATCTCAACCATGCCACGCTTCGCTTGCAGCTTCTTGCCGCAAAACTTGCCCAGGTTCCGGAGTTTGCTGATCGCGTGGAGGACATTCAGTCGATCAAGCGAGCCATTTTTCAGACGACTGCCGGAATGGATCGATTGCTGCAGGCGGAGCAGCTCCGGAAGGAATCTGTCGAGCTCAGAACAGATCCGGTGAACCTGAATCTCCTGATATCGGAAGTAATCAAACAGGTAGATCACGAAGCAAAATCCAAGGGATTGGAATTGGATGCGGACGTGCCCGAGGACGCTCAGGCCGCAAGCGATGA
>Ga0157370_10002936_pt1 | contig 20296 bp, 16 predicted proteins | sample C35metaG_FD_113463 | JGI IMG/M metagenome (GOLD analysis project Ga0157370, IMG submission 113463) | Corn rhizosphere microbial communities from Kellogg Biological Station, Michigan, USA - C3-5 metaG | ecosystem: Host-associated > Plants > Roots > Rhizosphere > Soil | place: USA: Michigan...
TAGTAGTAGGTGGTGCCAGCAGCCGCCGTGGTATCCACGTAGCTGGTCTTGTCGCCCGCAAGGTTGCTGGCGAGGGCGGTGTAACCACTGCCCGAGGTGGTGGAGCGGAGCACGTCATAGGCGGTGGCTCCATAGGACGTGAGCCAGCGCACGGTGATGGCCTTGTGGGAGCCGCTGGCGAGCACGCCCACCGGGGCGGCGGGAGTGGTCACTGGGCCGCCGGTGCCGCCGGTGAACGCCACGTTGTCAAAGGTGGCCGTAACGGGCGTGGTATTCCCGCTGCTAACATGCAGACCGATGTAGAGGGTGGACGGGAGGTTGCCGTAATAGGTGCAGTTCAGGGGCGACCAACTGGTGCCGTCCGGCGAACTGTAGCTGGTGATCATATTCCCCCTGCGTTCGATTTTGACCCAGTAAGGTATCCCATTGTTAGGCAGATCAGTTGTCTGCGCGACCCGCCCGGCCCAGCGTTCCGTATCACCCGCCAGGCGGCTTTGCACCTGGTTGGGGGTGTTGGGAATCATCGCCGCGTAGCCGCGCTTCGAAACATTGGCGGTAAGGTTGTCGCGAAGCATCACCCCTGCCTTGGTGGCACCGTTGATCGATTGGGATGAGGTGACGCGGGCAACGATGGCACAGTCACCGGTCATTTGCTGGTAGGCAAACTGGCAGGCGTCATTGACTTCCCCCCAGACATCGGCTCCTGCTCCGGTCAGCGTCCAGACGCCGTTGATGTAGGAAAGACTGCGGCCTGCAGAACTATTGCCAAAGGTCGTCAAGGTCAGGCCGCTGGATGCCAGCGACACCGGTGGGCGAACGATGGCTGCCGGTGGAGTGGCGGTGCTGAAGTCCGCCGTCCTGGCATACATGAAGTTGTTGAGATCAACCCACTGTTCTCCCAGCTTGCGGTCGATCCAGGGAGTCGGAAGACCCTTGCGGTTCTTGTAGGCATTCTGGATCATGTAAAGCGCAGCGCGATTGGCTCCGTAAGGGCCATACGCATTGCTGACATAGAGGGCATCCACCGTTCCGTAGTCCACGAAGGGATTATCAGAGAGAAAGGTGTTACGGCAGTAGTATTCGCCGACGGCCAGCAGGCGGTTGTCCCCTTCGGAATAGAGGTCGATGCCTTGCTTCCAGGCGCATTCAGCGAGAAAGGCCTTGCCGAGGAGGTCGCCGTAGCCGTGGCCAGCATCACGACCGGTTTCACCCATTTCGCCGTTGGGAAGCGTGTTGGCCAGGCCCGAACCCGGATAGGTACGGTAAAGGTCAAGGACGTGGTTGAATTTGACGGTGTCATCGCAGAAAAGGGCAATGGCGATACCGGCCTGCATGTTCAGCGAGCCTTTGTTGGCGGGACCCGGAAGGTTTGCCACCGCGATTTTGGGCCAATAAACATTCGCGAAGAGATTTTGTACTGCGGTCGTGTCAGCCGCCGTCCAGCCCGGCCAAGTGCCGCGCAGGATGCTGGCGCCTCCGCCATAAACAAAAGCGAAGTCGCCGAGCGCAAGGCCGGCTTGACTGCCGCCCATTTCTGTCTGCGTGTTCGCCCAAGCGAGGAGAATGTCATGCGCTTTTTTGGCATAGTCGTTGTTGCCGGTGAAATACCACAGGCGCGCATAATTATAAACGGTGCTCATGTCCTTCGACCAGGCGCCAAGGTTTACGTTGGGACTGCGTGAGACGCTCGCATAGGGCTGTGGGACGTAATTGGGGTCCCACGTGGTCAGGAGTTGGGCGTAGCCGGTTTTCCACGGTTCCCGATTCAGGTTGGCCTTGATGGCATCCAGGTCCTGAGTGGTGGCAGGAATGCAGGGATGGATGAAGGCCTGCGCTTGGACGGAAAGTCCTGCTAGAACCGTGAACAAGCACAGAACGCGTACAAAAAAGATACGGAAAAACGAAGAGAAGTTCATCATTAGAGTTTTATGAAGGAAAGGTAAAAAGTTTTTTGTTACTTCTCTGGGGTAGAGTCTTCACATAAGACTGGGTATTACGGAAAATCTAAAAATAGCAAGCTGCTAAACAGTTAAGAGTTTAGCATGATAGGTTGCTAGAAGTTGTCGATAATGAAGTTTTCGTGCATAATGACTTATCATAATTTGTTTTCTAGCGATTGCCCGAGCTAGTTGGACGATGATATGCTAGACGTGGTGGTTATCGGGAATTTAATGGAAATATATATACTAAAATACAAATCATAATCGTGCGCCATGTCTCTCAGTCGTAGGGCTATTTAAGATGAATGGCGTTATAGCTGGAAAACAGCTCACGCCTTCATCACTTCTTCAGGATTAAATGCATGCGTGATGGCTGCGAGATAAGCTATATAGGTAAAATGATTACATGTAGATTCAGATGTGAGAGCAATCGTCTCGGTGCGATGAACTTTCAAACTTCATCTGAATCGCCAGATCTCTATCTTTGAGCAGCACACAAAAAAATCCCCCGCAACCTTTTGAGTTGCGGGGGGGGGAATTCATTTATCGGAGCGCAGCCTTAGGCTTGCTCTCTGTTATCACTAACGGAAGGCTCCCGGAAAGGCTGGTCCCGGGTAAGTCGGGATATCAGCGCTTCAGGCTGATTTGATACACGACTGCGATGTCATTCGGCACGCGACTTGTTGGAGCATCGATGACAAGAGCCTCATCGGTTTGAGTCCAGCGAGGTGCGTCTGACGAACCGAGCATTTTGATGCCAGCGATTTGACCCTCCAGAAGTTTGGCGTTTTTGCCGAGCGACTTCAGAGACACCGCTTTGGTAGGTGCTCCCATGACGATGGCATTAAGCGTCTGACCATCCTTTGAAATGGTATAACGCACGTCTTCGGCAGTGAACGGCTTGCCTTTGCCTTCGTTGAATCCTTGAGCAGAAAGCCCAGGACTATCACTCGCCGGACCTTCACCGAAGGTTTTCCAAGGGCGGGTGGCGAAGATCGCCTTGTTGTTTATTTCCATCCACGCGGCGATGCCTTCAAGGATACTCTCTTCCTTGTCGTCGATGGAGCCATCGCCCCGCACGGGAACATTCAGGAGCAGGTTGCCATTCTTGCTGACGATATCGGCAAGCATGTGCACAACCGTTTTAGAGGATTTGTAGCGGTTACGGTCGTAAAAGCTGCGTTCGTAGTGCCAGGTGCCGATGCAGGTGTCAGTCTGCCAGGCATCTGGGAGAATTTTGTTAGGGACGCCGCGCTCAATGTCCCAGGTCATCGCTTTCTGCTGGCCGTCAGTCAGGATCTTGCCGAACAGTACCCCAGTGCCCACACCTTTGCGTTGAAGATTGGTGTTGTAAAAGTGAGCTGCGATTTTCAATCCGGCGTCCGATACTGGCCACAGCGGGAGAGCGGTGTCGTCGAAGTAAAGCAGATCCGGCTTGAACTGGTTGATGAGATCGACGGTACGGTTGTAGAACTTATCGCAATACGCTTGGTCCGGTTGGCTAACCCCATTATTCCAGTTCCATTGCGAATGGATTTTATTGATCTGATCGAACCCTGGATTAGGCGCGTGATTTTGCTCGTATAGATCCTGCGGATCCATTCCTTCCCACCACTTGCCTTTCCCATCTGCTTTGGTGAGTTTGCCATCGTATGGCACACCCATCTTATCACCCTTCTTGTCCGCACCTTGGGCTATTTCATACCAGCTCCATGCATGCGAAGCATGGACACTGACGCCAAAGGGAAGGCCATTGGCACGAGCGGCTTTCGCCCAGCCGGCAATAATATCTTTCTGTGGACCGACTTTCACCGAGTTCCACGGCTGGTATTTGCTATTCCACATATCCAGATTGTCGTGATGGTTGGCCATGGCGAAGAAATACTTCGCACCAACACGCTTATAGAGGGATACGAGGCGCTCAGGGTCCCATTTATCCGCCTTCCACTGGTGGATCACGTCTTTGAAACCAAACTCCGAAGGATGGCCGTATTTGGCAATGTGGGCGTTATACTTGCCGTTCCCCTGATCATACATGCTTCGCGCATACCAATCGCCCTCTTCCGGCTGACATTGCGGGCCCCAGTGGGCCCAAATGCCGAACTTGGCATCACGGAACCACTCCGGTGCTCCCTGATACTGTTCCAGGGATTCCCAAGTCGGCTGAAATTTTCCTGATGCAACCGGTTCCTTGGTTGTATCGACGATGACGGCAGGCTTGGCGGTTTCAGGAATGGGACCTGCAGCATGAGCAGCCGAGGCTGTAACAGCCAGTAAAGCGGCAAAGGTTTTAAGTAATGACATTGGATGGTGGATAAAATGAGGCCCCTTGTTTGTTCCTCACCCAATGAGGATTTTTGGAAGGGCCGCGTTAATAAGCAGCGTTGTTTCAGCGTGATGTCCGCCAAAAAAATCATGTTCTTATACGTGGCTCGAAACGCGTTATTTCACGCTTGGCAAAGAATCGGCTTCCTCAAGTAACACCCGGGCGAATGCCCAATCATACCATGGAACATCGCGGGGTGCGTCAAAAAGCCGGGTGGGAACGTCTGCGCGGGCGGTTTCCAGCAAGGTTTGAGCTTGGGCCTCATCTCGTTGCTGTTGGGCGCACATGGCCAGAAGCACCCGTATCGTAGTCATGAGAACGCTGTGATCTTCGGTGCGGTAAGCGGGGCGGAGTAGTTTCACTGCTCCTTCCAGATTCCCGGTTCGGTAACGCCAGAGAGCGATGGGTATGACCGCCCAGCTTCGGGCATGGTTGGGGGGGAGTCCGGGAAACCAAAGCTCCACCCGCTGACCCAGCGGCTCCAGTCGCTGTCGTTGTATGTCGCTAATGGGGCGCAGCAGGCAGGTTTTGAGTACCCGCCCAACCGCATCGGCATTGGTTTCATTCGCAAAGCGGGCCGCGTAGTTGCGGCGGAATGTTTCATAACCTTTCAGATCGTCACTCATCATCAAAGTGACGCCATAGGCCTGATGATCGAGAGTGACGGATTTCCAGGCATCCAGTTCACCCACACGTTCCACTACGGCGAAGCGAGAGGCAGCTTCAGACCAACGTTCCTGCAGGGCCAGCCATTCGCCGACCATCCGGTAGGCAGTCAATCCTTCGAAGCTGGGACGGTCCGGGACACGTTGTAAGTTGGCAAGGATGGTATTGGCCTCCTCCATGCGATTGTCCCGCGTCAGGAAAACGGCCCGGGAGATCTGTTCAGCTTGTTCGGCAAGTGCCAGCAGGCGGGTCTTTTCACGCAACGCCGCGCGTTCTTTCAGATAAAGCTGGGTGGAAACGCTGAAACCGGCGAACAAAGCGATGAAAACCGCAGTGCTGGAGAATACGGCCGCGCGGTTGCGCCGGGTGAGTTTACCGAGGCGATACAACGCACCGGGAGGCCTCGCGGTGACGGGCTCATGATCAAGATACCGGCGGAGGTCGCTGGCAAGTCCTTGGGCGGTGGGGTATCTGCGGGCGGGTTCTTTTTCCAAGGCACGCATGACAACCCAATCGAGGTCCTGCCGGAGTGTCGCGATTAGGGATGCCGCAGTGCATTGGCGGCGTTCGGCGAGCGAGGTTGATTCGTCTTCAGGGAGCGATCGAAGCAATACCGAGGGAGGGGGGGGATTCACGTCGCGAATCGTTCGACGCATGACCTCGAAGCCCTTTTTCATTAAATCGCCAGAGTGGAATGGCGGACGTCCAGCAAGAAGCTCGTAAAGAACTGCTCCCAGGCCATAAATATCCGCGCGTGTGTCCACATCTGGACGCCCTTCGGCAGCTTGTTCAGGGCTCATATAAGCTGGCGTGCCCATGAATTGCTCAGCCGCATAAATGCCTTCTGAAGGCGCTTCCCCGTAAGGATCGATGGTTTTCGCGATTCCGAAGTCGATGATCTTCGGAATCACCGTATCGTCCAATTCGGTTACCAGCACATTCGATGGCTTGAGATCGCGGTGTAGGATGCCTTTCTGGTGGGCGTGCTGGACTGCCAGACAAACTTGGATGAACAATGCCAGACGCTGCTCGATTGTGAGTTTGTGGATTTCGCAGTAAGTGGTGATGCGTTCGCCTTCAACCAACTCCATGGCGAAATAGGGTCGCCCGGAATCAGTCGCTCCCGCATCGTAAATCCGGGCGATACATGGATGGCTCATCAAAGCCAGTGCCTGCTGTTCATGGAAAAAGCGGGAAATGATCCGCTCGGTATCCATGCCGGGGCGAACGATTTTCAGCGCGACCGAGCGTTGGACGGGAGTTTCCTGCTCGGCGAGGTAAACCACTCCGTAGCCTCCTTCGCCCAAAGGGCGAACGATGCGGTAGGGACCGATACGGGCCTGATCGGAATCAAAAGACTGCTTTGGTTCCGGTGTGGAGTCACTTGTATCCGGCCGAGGGGTTGGTGGAGTGAAATCGAAAAAACCTTCTGCACGGGCATTGGCATCCAGCAGCGCCCGGATGCGGCCTTTCATGGAGGGATCGGCAGCACAGACTTTTTCGAGGAAGGCGTCTTGATAGGCAGGATCGGACAACTCCAGAGTGGCGGCGAAAAGAGCTTGTTCGATCTCCTGCTCGATTTCCTCGGCTCCGGCACTCATTTTGTCTCCTGAAGCATTTGCATGAGACGGGCGCGGGCGTAGGTCCAGCGTCGTTCGATCGTGCGTTCTTTCATATCGAGGATTCCCGCGATTTCCCGCGTGGTGTAATTGGCGAAAAACTTGAGCGAGACGATTTGCGCGCTTTGCGGATCAATATGTTCCAGGCGTTCGAGCGCTTGATCGACGAGCAATACGCGCTCATCCGGCGGAACAATGGCCAAATCAAGGATATCAATATCATCGACACGCACGGGATTGTCTCCGCGTTTGAGTCGCGCCTTTTGGCGGGCGTGATCCACCAGGATTCGCCGCATCGCCAATGCCGCGACGCGAAAAAAATGAGCGCGATCATTCCAATTCCGTTCGCCGGATCCCGATAGACGCAACCAGGCTTCATGAACCAGTGCCGTCGGCTGCAGCGTATGTCCTGCGGATTCAGAGGCCATGCGCGCTGCTGCCAAGGCCCGCAGCTCGTCATAGACCAGCGGCATCAGTTTTTCCGATGCAAGCGCTTCCCCATGGGCTACAGCCTCAAGCAGGATAGTGACTTCATTTTTAGAAAAACCGGACATTAAAATCGAAAGCTCATTCAATATGAGTCACGGGCGTAGTCATGTCGAGTTAGGATGCTCCGCCATTTTTTGAGGTTATGAAAAAAATGCGCCTTACGCTCTGCGGGCAGAGCGTAAGGCGGTGAACGGCCGGAGTGTGGGGCTCTCAGGGCGCGGTAAACATCAGCCATTGCTGATTGCTGGCTCCGATGTCGTTATACTGGAGGACGGCTGCTCCATCGGCGGTGGAGTTATTCTGGACGTCCAGCGACTTGCCGCTGTTGACGTTCAGGATCTTGAAGAAGCCGTCTGCCGAGGGCCTGATGGTCCACTTCTGGCAGTTGTTGTTGTTGGATGGCCAGATCTGCGAGGCTGCCCCGTTGGCGGTGGAAGCACCCGTGATTTCAAGCAATTTGCCGCTGGCCACACCGGTCAGCTTATACTGGCCGTTGCCGAGATAGGCGACGTCCCACTTCTGGTCAGTACCACTGTTCCAGCCCCATTGGATAGCATCGGCGCCGTCGGCGGTGCTGCCGTTGACGAGGTCGATGACCTTGTTGCATAGGCGGTTCGTGAATGCATAGCGGCCGTCACGAATGGTGCGACCGATGTCGCCCCATAGACCCAGGTCGCCGATTGCCACGCCACTGGTTCCCCCGTTGTTGGCGGTGATGTTGAGCCGGTAATAACGGTAAGCGGTCGTGTTGCCGATATGATAGGTATTCTGCACACACTGAACGGCGAAGGACTGGCCGCTCTGCGTGTCGAGAGTCGTCCAAGTCGAGCCATCTTGTGATCCCAGGAAAGTCCAGCTTGTCGGGTCGCGGTCCGGCGCATCGGCACTGTTGATCGTGTAGCGTTTGATCACCTGCTCGTTGCCCGAACCGAAGTCATACTGGATCCAGCCGGTGGGTGAATTGTAGCAGTGCCACTTGGAGCCCGCGTTGCCGTCGAACGCTGTGTCGGATTGTCCATTACCGGAGCCGGCGTTGATGCTTGCCGTCGTGGTGCCACCGAAGGCGATGTTCACCATCGGTGCGGAAGCCAGAGCGGCACCGAACTGCGGCGAATTGCCGCTGGTGCCGGCGGAGTTTTTCGCGCGGACCACATAGTAGTAGGTGGTGCCTGCGGCTGCGGTGGTGTCCACATAGCTGGTCTTGGCGTTGGTGAGATTGCTGGCAAGGGCGGTATAACCACTGCCCGATGTCGTGGAACGGAGCACGTCATAGGTCGTGGCGCCATAGGATTCCAACCAGCGCAGGGTGATGGCTTTGTTGGAGCCGCTGGCGAGGATGCCCACCGGGGCGTCCGGAGTGGTCACAGGGCCGCCACTTCCGCCGGTGAACGCCAAGTGGTCAAAGGTGGCCGTCTGGGCTGTCGTTGTCCCGCTGCAGAGGAACAGGCCGAGATAGAGGGTGGACGGGAGATTGCCGTAATAGGCGCAACTCACGGGTGACCAACTGGCACCATCCAGCGAAACGAAGGTGGTAACCTGCTTACCGTAGCGCTCAATCTTGAGCCAGTAGGGTAACGCCGGTGTGGGATGGGTCCATGTGTGCGAATGTTGGCTGTATCCCCCGATTTCGGTCATGCCCCGCACCGTGTCTTCCATCGCATTCGTGTTTGATGAGCCATCGCCCACCCACGAAACATCGACAAACGCGCGCTGCGAAGTGGTGGCGTTCAGAGAGTCGCGGATCATCAACCCTGTCTTGCCAGCTTGATTTCCGGATTTTGTGAACGAGAGGACCCTGGCCACCATGGCGCAGTCGCCGGTCATCGTGGTGTAGGCAAATTGGCAGTCGTCCGTCGTTTCGTTCCAGACCGTATTCCCAAGGCCAGTCATCGTCCACGTGCCATTCGTATAAGAGAGGCTGCGGCCTGCGGTCTTGGTGCCGAGGGTGGTCAAGGTCAAGCCGCTCGAGGCCGGAGAAACCGTCGGGTAGGTGGCTGGCGACAACGCAGTGGCGGTGGGGGTAAAGTCGGCCGTTCTGGCATACATGAAGTTGTGGGCATCGACGATTGGCTCTTGCAACTTCCGGTCGATCCAGGGAGTGGGCAGGCCCTTGCGGTGTTTGTAAGCGTTTTGGAGGATATACCACGCCTGGCGATTGCCGCCGTATGGGCCGGGCTTGTTGTCCAACCACTGCCAATCCGTGGTGCCGAAAGCAACGTAGGGGTTGTCGGTGGTATAGGTGTTGCGGCAGTAGTATTCGCCGCAGGCCAGCAGGCGGTTGTCCAATTCGGAGAAAAGGTCCACGCCTTGTTTCCAAGCGACCTCGGCAACCCAGGCAAGAGCGTTGAGAGAGCCGAAGGCGTGGCCCCCGTCACGCCCCGTTTCGCCCAGCTGGCCGGTGGGCAGGGTATCCGTCAGGCCGGAGCCATGATAGGTGCGGTAAAGATTGACGATGTGGTCGAACTTCGCGGTGTCGTCGCAAAAAACGGCGATGGCAATACCGGCCTCCTTTGCGATGTCGCCCTTGTTACAGGGACCGGTGATGTTCAAGTTTGCCTGGCAATTCGGCCAGAGGACATTCAAAAAGTAATTTTGGACCGTGGTCGTGTCGGCAGCGGTCCAGCCGGGCCAGGTGCCGCGCAGGATGCTCGCACCGCCGCCGAAGAGTTGGGCATGGTCGCCCAAGGCGAGTCCCGCTTCGTTGCCGTTGAAGGTGGTGTTGGTGGTCGCCCACGCGATGAGGATGTCGTGCGCCTTTTGCGCGTAGGCGTTGTTGCCGGTGAAATACCACATCAGTGAGAGGTTATACACGGCAGCCATGGAATTCTGCCATGGGGTGAGGTTTCCGTCGTAGGACCCCTTCCGGCTGACATTCGCGTAGGGGCCGTCCATGGTCCAATTGAGTTGGGATGTGCTGGCGCCCGAGAGCGCGGCGTAGCCTGTTTTCCACGGCTCCTTGTTGAGATTGGCCTTGATGGTATTCAACTCATCAAGGGTGTTCGGTATGCAGGGATGGGTAAAGGCCTGTGCTACGGGTTGCCCGAGAGTAAATAGAAGTAGAACAGCTCCGGTAAGGCGGAGTGGGTTTAGGGATTTCATTATGGGTTTTGGTGTTTTTTTAATCGGTGCGCCTTTCCGACTGCATGATCGCAGCACAATAAGGAGCGCAGGCGAATGGGTGTTCGCTGCTTAAGGGAAAAGCGTCTTCCGTTATAAAAGTCCGCCATCATCCTCACCTATTCTGATTCAGTGGTTATCACGTGTTGAATTGCGCATTAAAAAAGTCGCCAAACGAAGATTGGAGATCTCCAAAACCCCGCAGTTTCCGCCCAGTAGAAGGGATTGAATCTGCATTTTGTGGTATTTCCATTACCTCCGGGAAAATCAGATCCGGACAAAAAAATCCCCGCAACTTTGAGAGTTGCAGGGGGATGTAAAAATACACCCAAAGGGACTCGAACCCCTAACCTTCTGATTCGTAGTCAGAAGCTAAGCCTTATAAAGCATTCGGGTAACAGATCACCGTGTGTCTTACCGTGCAATAGATGCTTGCCAATGCCCTCAAATGCGCTGGAATGCATTCATGAGCAGGACGGCGAAACGGACTAGAACGGTTGCCCAAAAAACGGCGGCGGTGAAAATTACGATTCGCCCCCTCATGCGGGAAAAGGACGGTCAAGTCTGGCTCACGCATCTCGTTCAAGGATGGAAGGAAAATGGGAAGTGGATGCGCCGCCAGTTCTCGGATCAGGCAGAGGCCGAACGTTTTGCCGCTCTCAAGCGCGTAGAGATGGAGAACAAGGGACGTTCTCAACAGATGATCCTATCCTCCCTTAGCCAGACGCAGCACGATGAGGCTGTCCGAGCATTCGATGCCTTGGGGGAGACATACAGCTTAGGAGATGCTGTCGCGTTCTATCTCAAGCATCACCGCTGCCCAGAATTTACGATCCGGCTGAATGATGCTGTAAAACACTATCTCGACGAGAAGGAGCGGGATGGATTACGGCCACGGACGCTGAAAGGAATTGGATGGACGCTAGGCTTGTTCTCCATCGCCACTGACAACCCACTTGTTCATGAAGTCACCCCCCAGCAGGTGGAAGCCTTCCTGCGCGGTCTGAGAGCGAAGAATGGGACGGACAAAGCAAGTCGGCGTTCATGGGAAATCCATCGCGGAGCACTGCATGCGTTCTTCGTTTGGAGTGCCACGCGCGATCCTGCCAGCAACAGGCCCTACACCTTTTCTAATCCGGTCGAATCCATCCGCAAATTCTCCGCTCGCCAAGTTCGGGAAGAACAAGACGCCAAACCCGCCACTACGTTACCCGGAGACGTTCTCCGTTTGTTTTCGTGCCTGATGAGGTGGCGCGGTGGGGTGCTCGTTAAGCCTTACGCCTATTTATATTTTGCCGGACTACGTCCAGACGAACTTAAACGCATCGCAGGGATGCGAGAGGACGAATTGAACAGGAAGGAGGGACTGTCTCCAGAGGAAAGAAAACGGCTGGGAAGTCGTGAGGCGGAATTGGTGAACCTTAAAACACGGACTATCACCGTCCCGGCTAATGTCTCAAAGACTCGTCACGAACGGCAGATTAACATTTCCGACAACCTTGCGGCATGGTTGGAAGCCTTCCCCGGTGAAATGATCCCCGTGAACTTTGAGGCTTTGAACAAGAAGGTGCGTAAGCACTTCAATCTCTCACACGACGAAGCAAGACATTCGTTCATATCCTATCACGTTGCCCATCATCGGAGCATAGGGGATGCAGCCTTACAAGCGGGCAACTCGGAAGCGATTGTGAAACGACACTACTTGAACACTCACACGCGAGAGGAAGGAGCAGAATTTTTCCGAATCGTGCCAGACCTTGAAAGGCGTCTTGCGGTGCTTTCTCCTCCAGTCCCCAACGACTCACTTTCTCACCTGAAGGTCGCCTGATTTTATGGATCGGAATTGTTTAGATAAGCGTGGAAAGGTGTTATTGAAGGAACTGGAAACCCTCCTTTCAAATCCTAGGGCGGAAGAAATCATAGCAAATGATTGGCTGCATGACGGCAACCTGCCGATGCCTTCCCTAGATCTAATCCGCTATCTAGGTGCGAGGATGGTTAGCGGTCACGGAATCAAACTTAAAGCTGCCGAAACAGAACGGTATGCGCTTATATCCTTGTTAGTAGAATTTTTAAAGAATGAAGACGAAGCGGAGCGTGTAGCTTCCATCCCCCGCATGCTCCGAGGATTAGATAGCTTTCGCTTTTTACACGAAGGGAAAGTTGGATCATACGACATTTTCGCTCATGAATGGCTGCCGATTTTGTTTATTTTTCTCTATCCAGATGCCCCTCAGAATCACCCGAATGCAATCGCATATAAGGCGGGCGAACGAATAATTGCTCGAGGCTTGCTTGAAACGATGACGCTAAGGGCGGTTTTCACGATGGATCATAAACGGCTCGAATCTTTATCAAAAGCAACCAAGCAAATAAGAAGCAATCGTTATCAAAAGCCCACGGTTAAAAACCGAATTAAAGGCGAGATACTAAGATGGTTGCCGCTATTGAGCGAACATTTGAAGCGGCTTCCCTCACGTTCCGAATTGGAACAATTTATTCGAGCTTATGCCTCGTGGAATGGGGAAAAAGAGTATGCAACTAGAGCTAACGCATGGTCCGATTCCTTCCGGGACCTGAGCTATCCCGCAGCCCCCAGAAAGATTCGAATTGATCGGGAAGCTATCGAAAAGCTGGCCCGACAAATGAGTGAATATCATACGGGATAATCGTTCCAACGCGTAGGTCATCGGAAAGCACGTTGTGGCCTTCTATGCCTCATGCCTACGCAAAAACAGCTAGTCGGTGCATTGGACTGCCTCAAAATAGTATTCCCGTGCGAATCATCACGCCCTTCCCTTAGAACCTATCGTAAATGGCAATCAAATGGTTGGTTTCCCGTTCATAAAATTGGGCACCTCACGTTTTTTGATCCTGAGGAAGTGCGCCTATCGCTAGATCGACGGTTTCGTATAAACGCAGTAGAGGCCCGCTAAATTTCATCCCTCAGTTTATGAAAACGAACAGTAAGGGAAAACCACTGCGATTTGACTCCGGTTCCGAGAAAGATGACTGCCTCGTGGGTCGTCTATGGGACGAGAGAGAACAACTCCGTATTGATGAGCTTTCTTCTGACCCAGTATTGGATCGGCTGCCGTCGAGGAAGTCACAGGACAAACTAACCCGCCTGCTCAAATCTCTGGACACACTCAAGCAGGGAGGGAGCCAGTGATGCCGCCCAATGGAACACAGCCGCTAGAAGCGCTTCCGATTACAGTTGCTAGCCTCTCTGTCGGGGCAGGCGGCCTTAGTGAAGATCTCGGAGCAGAATCCGATTCCTTCCCTATCATTCGAGCAGGTTTGGATGGGGGCGTGATCGATCCCGCTGACTTTGTTGAGTCTCTACTTACCGAGCGGGGAGCCAGCGTCATCTATGGTCCAAGCAATTGCGGGAAGTCATTCTGGATCTTAGACCTTGCTGTATGCGTCGCAACTGGCGTGCCTTTTAGAGGAAATCTTGAAGTTGACCGTGGCGCGGTAGTGTATGTTGCTTTGGAGGGAGAATCGGGCATCCGAAAGCGCATCGCAGCTCTCATGAAGGAAGAAAAATTATCGGAACAAGATCCCCTATTTCTGTGTTATAGCCCCGTCTCACTCTTGGAACAGGGTCACGCTTCCAAGCTGGCAGAGTCTGTAAAACAAGCGTCTGAACGGAGTGGTCTTCCTTGCCGTTTGGTGATTCTGGATACCCTTTCTAGGGCAATGGCAGGCGGCGACGAAAATAGCGGACAGGACATGACCGCTGCCATAGCAGCGATTGATGCTATTCGTAACTTAACCGAGGCCCATGTCGCCGTCATCCATCATTGTGGGAAGGACGAAGGCAGGGGAGCACGTGGGCATTCATCTTTGCGCGCGGCGGTTGACACGGAAATTGAAGTCACCCGTCCTGAAGGAAGCTCCATCACTACTGTCAGGGTAACAAAGCAACGCGATTTGTCAGTATCTGGCCCGATGCCTTTTTCTTTAAAAACCATTGCATTAGGGGTTGGCCGCCGAGGCAGAGAGATTACCTCGTGCATTGTCATCCACGAAGAATCTAGCCTTGCGGCTAAGCGCCCCGTGCCCGGAAGAAAGCAAGAATTAGATCCGGTGGAACTCCTTTCACTTTTACCACAGGCTTCGATAGCCGCATGGGCTAAGGTGGCCAAAGACGAGCTTGGGATTTCCAAAACATCCTTCTATCGGTACAAGGACCAGTTGGTTAAATCTGGCGGGTTTATCTCAGATTCCGGCGGCATCCGGCCTCAGTAGTGTGAAATGTCCCACAAACCCAAATTGTCCCACAATCAAATCGGGAAGGTAGAATAAGCCGTACCACAATCCCGCATCTATACAGATGTGGGAAAGTGGGACGAACCAAGAACTTGAATGATGGCACTCTCAAAAAGGGGTTTTGATAAATTCGCCCTGGACCTTTCCCGGCTTCAGAAGGTCCGGCAGTCTGGCGAAAAGATCATTGCCCGTTGCCCAGTGTGTTCGGCAAGCGGAGGTGACAAAGGCGGGGACCACCTTGTTATCTTCCCATCGGGGAGATTTGGATGCGCCGCCATGCCGGGGGATACTGAGCACCGCAAACTTATCTTCGCGGCTGTGGGCCTGTGCAGTAGCATAACGCCGTCGCCACAAGGCCGCAGACATTTCCGAGAGAGGCAAGCCCACCAGCGGACGAATGAGCTTAGGCGGGACGTTCTACGTAAAGTTGCAGTTGCCCGACGAGGTGCAATCATTCAAAAATTTTCGTGGGATACTGCGGACGTGGCAAATGAATCGCCCACTGCGATAGATCCAGCGGATGCAGAGCAAGCCCCTCGTCGATTTTTATCCACGCTATTTCCACCTGAGGCGCTGTTGTGGACTGGAATAGTCTACGAGTCAGGAAAAGCCCACGCTGGCCGCTGGAGGACGTGTAGGGAGTGGCAGGTATCATCTCAAGAAAGGATAGGCCCAATGACCTCCCCGGCTATATGGAGGCAACAGACAGTCTCCCGAACTCACGAGAACGTCGAGAGTGGCCCCTACACGGTTTTGGATTTCGATGGATTCGATGGCGTGAAACCCAGAAATGATGCGGAGGTAGAAGCGCACCTATCCGCCTCGTTGGCGATAGTTCGCTGGATGCGTGAAAGTCTGCATTGGAATCTAGCTGCGATCGTGTGGACAGGTGGCAAAAGCATCCATGCATGGTTTAAGACACCTCCCAGTGAAGTACTAGCGTCGCTTAAAAACGTGGCTTCTGAACTCGGGGTAGATTCTGGTTTAATCGGGAGGCCTGAGCATCCCTGTCGTTTGCCGGGATGGAGCCATGAAAAAACAGGGGAAATTTCGCGTCTGTTATGGTTGGATGGACCATACGCAAACAGCAGATCGCAGTCAGGTTTGTAGCCCTCCCGATTACCTTCAAGTTGATTTGTAAGGCCCATAGGGATTCCTTTTCTGCGCCTCCATTTTAATCTCGTTGTAAAAATCCTTGTTCGATTTTCCACCTTTTCCCCCAAAGAATCGCTGAGCATAGGTTTCGCGGAGTTCGCGGAAACGCGGGTCAGAGGTTTTCGGGAGTTCGCTGCATGACGCTATGCTAAGATAGGCTGACACCACTGTTTCCTCCATCAAATCCATCTCGTATTTATCTGACAAAGGTTGGTATCCAGTCCTTTCCTTCCAGTTTTTGTAGTCCAATATTATACAGTCAATCTCATGAGTTGCCTTACGCCGCCATTTTTGCAATTCGGCGGAATCCTTTTCCGGGAAAAGGGAGCGGATTTGATAGGTCTCTAATGCCTCCTTCGCTACGGTCAGTTCACGGCTCTTTTCATACGTCCAGCCACCCCAAATTCCAGCTACGCAAATTCCGAGGGCTACGATGACCTTTAAAGATTTGACGGCCACTGGTCGTCCTTCATGTCCCCACCAGTCTTTCCAGTCTGCAAGATCCGGCACGGAGACAGTCAGGAGAATTGCCGCAATCCAGTCTGCCCATGCCCAGTCGCTGCCAAAGTTAATAGGATCGAAAGGATTGAATGCGATAGCTACGAGAGCGGGCAAAACGGAAGCTTTTTTCCAGTCGGCTTTCCAAAGTGTGAACGATCGCCAAGCTGCAACACCGAAGATTGCCCATCGCGAAAGCTGATAAAGCCATTCTTCATTAAATTCAACGGTAGCCAACGTGATGCACCAAGCAACCGCAACAGTAAGAATGAGCCTCGTTTTCATGTAGCGTAAAATTGCTCCCAGCTGCCGTTGAATCCGGGTTCACCGCCCGCGATTAAACGGGCGGTGGTCGGGGCCTTCAATGAGAAACGGTCCGGCCTGCAATAATACCAATCACAATAGGCGCGATCAGGAAAAGCTGAAACAACTGCAAGGTTCTAAGCGCGATCCCCGGCTTGCTGGGGGAAATCTTCTCTGCCCAACGCCATGTATCATGGAAGAGATAACCATAGGAGGCGTCAATGATTGCGATCCAGACGAATGAATACGATCCCAGAAAGCAAACCAGAGGCGCGGCGGGAATAATCAACAAATAGACCCACCAATCCCACTTCTGGTGGTAAACCGCTGAGATCCATCCTGCATTGAAGTAATACAGCAAGGCAATGGCGCAAGAAGCAACGAATGAAATGGCTCCCACCTTGTAGCAAAACGCCTTGGGATAGAAATCGTGCGAGTATTCGCGCTGAGGCTTTTTAGGGTTCCAAAAAGAATTCGCGCTCATAGCTCAAGGGAGTTTAATGATTTCGCTTTAACCATCCGCTCCTTAAAGAAACGCGTGACAGCGCGGCTTAGGAACCACGCACCAATAACTAGAACTCCTGTAATCAGGAGATTGGGCTTAATCCCACTTTGATCGAGCAGGACATTAACGAGGGCGATCAGGAACACGCATAGAAGCAGTGTGCCGAGCATCACAAAGAAAAGCACCGTGTGCTGAAGGAATGTTAGTTTTGTTGAGTCTTTCATGGTTGGAGTCGGTTAAAGAGAACCGCTCCAAGTGGCCGGGGAGTTGAGAAGCCGCACAAACACGACTGCCCGGCCTTCAACCCACGAGGGGCCTATGGTATAGCCGGAGCCTCCCCGACCTTTCGGTGGGGCGTTTGTGAAGGGTTCTCACACCCTGACCGCTCTCTGAGCGGACAGACGGCTTCTAGCAAAGGCTTGGATTTACTCCAAGGAAATTAGGCCGGGTGATTTGAGGCCGGGCGCGGAATGAACAGAATGGTAATCACCATTCGATTTGTTCCTTAGCTGAGCTTGGAGGCTGATGCTCGCCCTTACGAAGTGTTTTGATTACGACCCTCATTGTGGGCTTCGCACGCGCGCATACGCGCGTAATGTGCCGGAAATCATGCTATTTAGAGTTTCTGGTGCCCTTAAAGGAGAGGCTTAAAGGCGATCATGAACGAATGCGGTGGGTAAAACCCCATTCCCGCCTTCCCGCGCGCGATGTTGGCATCTAAACACTTTTAACAAGGCTCGGAAGGAAGAGCAGGAAGCTTATTCTCAACAATCCATTGATGAAATCGAGGACCGTAAGCGACCCGGATGTTTGAGAATGTAAGCTTTTTACCTATCTTAGCCTCGAGAAGGTCGGTCAAACGGATAAGCTGAGTATTATAAGCCTCATAAAGAGCCGGATCGTCGGGTTGTCTTTTATGATCATACCACACTTCAAAAAAGAGGATTAATTCTCTTTCTGCCTCTTCGTCACTCATGCACAAAGTAAACTTCTTAATTCTTCTTCGAGCGCCGAATCACGAGGCGAATGGAAATCCGCATGCGAATCTTCAAGAGAATGCATCATTCCATCCAACGAAGCATTTGTAAATGACGCCAGCGAAAGAACCCGAGGTTCAATTGATTCTGACTTATTTTTAATCAATATTCCTAAATGAATTGCCATAGTGACTAAAGTTCCATGAGACTTCAAAATCTCTTCCTCCTTTGCCACTTCATCTTCTCTATACAATCTAAGGTCCATGAGGTTCAAGCCACGGACCAACTCTTTCCATGCAAACCATGCTCTGACAAAGGCTTGCTCATTTTTTTCTTCTTTTTCAACGTATTCTTTGACGTCGCAGATGAGTTGCCTAGCCCACAGCTGGCATTCCCGGTCCCTGATCGTAACGTCGGGTGTATGAGATGCAGTAACAGACATGACTTATTTATTACGTTGCATTCACACCATCTCAAGTTCAAAAAATTTATATTAATTTTTTAATTTCTAGCAAACGCCGCCCCTTTTTTTGGAATTTCAATCAAAACCGGGCTTTGTCAATCGCTACTATTCGAGCAGCAAAAGAAGTGATTCCATTAAATATCAACGTATTGTGTCAGCGATTCGAAGGTAATCTCTCGCAATAGTCGTCTACTGAGAGATCTCTGGTCAAATGGGTGGCCTTCTCCCGATTGACTGAGAATGCATCAAGTATGAAGGGATTCGTCGGAAGGCTCAAATTTCCCAAAGCTTAAATATTCCCCGTAATTTGTCTCCTTTTCAGTGCCTAAATGAGCGAAAAAACCCAGATTTAGCGATACAGCCTTCGCAGCTTCTGGGAATAAGTAGACCATTACGCGCGCGCGAATCAGGAAAGCACAATGGGCAATTTCGCAAATGCATGCGCGCGCCGGATGCTGGCGGACGAGAAAACCGCCGTGCAACGGACCGTGCAATAGAACGTGCTAATGCCTGCCTCTCTATGCATTTCGGCAGCAGGAGCCGAGGCCGGCCTAGGGCAAAAAAATCCCCGCAACCTTTTGAGTTGCAGGGGAGTGTAAAAATACACCCAAAGGGACTCGAACCCCTAACCTTCTGATTCGTAGTCAGACGCTCTATCCAATTGAGCTATGGGTGCCTTGCGCTTGTCGCGGGGGCAGGAGAAAGCCGCATTCCTGCCCTCGCGTCAAGATTTTCGGTAAGAAAAATTGAAGTTTTTTTCAAAGCTTTGCTGAATCCATGGGAAGAGGGTGAATCACTCCAGGAAAAGGCGGATCACCCTTTTTTGCTAGATGGGGATGAAGGCCTCGATTGCTTTTCATTCGGGGTTTTCCGGATTTGCCCTGAGGTATAGGGCGTGTAAGGTGCGGGCATGCCGCACCGCGTGGAAATGTGGAGAACCCTCCGTCGTGTGCTCACGGCGGTTGTCGTTATCGGCGGGCTCTATTTTCTGGTGGTCGCTCCTGTGGAACGCGCAATGTCTGGAACGAAGCGATCCATGGAGAGGGGATTGGAAAAGGTGTTGGCCGCAGTGACCAACAGTGATACCCGGATTGTGGAAGGTCGGGCGGAAGTCGTGGAGCAATCCGAAATTTCCGAGTTGGCATTGCTTGAAATGAGGATGAATGCCACCCGTACCATCGAGAAGGCAGAGACATTTTCCATGCTGCCGCTGGGGACCAAGCGTCTGATCGTCCGGGGGCATTATCAGGTGAAGGCGGGCTATCGCTTGAAGCCGGGTATTTCCCTGCGGTTGAATGGTCGGGAGTTGACCGCACGTTTTCCGAAGCCGGAGATTCTTTCCGTGGAACTGGTGGACTATGATGTGCTGAGTGAAGATGAGGGCTGGTTAAATAAGATCCAGCCTGCGGATCGGGCCCAGATTTTACGCGAGCTGCGGGCCCAGATGCGGGTGGAGGCAGAGAAAAGCGGGATGCTGGAAACGGTGGAAGGTTCCCTACGTACCCGCTTGCGGGACCTCATGGGTGTGGAAAACGTGAAGGTGGAGGAGGCGTTGCCTTAAATGATGGGCCTGCTAGTGTCTGCGCCACACCGTGACCAGGGAGGATGTCCATTGGAACTTCCGGGCGGTTTCCCGGATGAGGAAGGGTTCCTCGACTTTACGGAGGAGGGTGAAGTGGGTGCCCAGATGCTCTTTCAGCCACGGCAATGTACCATGGAGTGGCCAGAATGCGGAGGGAGTGAAGTCCTCCAGCCACGTGCACGGCGTCGCCAAAACAAGCTCTCCATCCGTTTTCACGAGTGAAGGCAGCCGGTGGAGCAGGCGCAGCGGCTCAGGCAGTCTGCAGAGTAAATTGGCAGCGTGGACGCGATCGAAGGTGCCGAACGTTTGAGGCAGGTTCATTGCATCACCTTGCTGGAAGCTGATGCGGTTGGCTGGAACCTCTGCGGGGGCGGTGGCAAA
>Ga0157370_10002941_pt1 | contig 20279 bp, 16 predicted proteins | sample C35metaG_FD_113463 | JGI IMG/M metagenome (GOLD analysis project Ga0157370, IMG submission 113463) | Corn rhizosphere microbial communities from Kellogg Biological Station, Michigan, USA - C3-5 metaG | ecosystem: Host-associated > Plants > Roots > Rhizosphere > Soil | place: USA: Michigan...
CACGAAGTCTCCGAACTGAGCTTCCCAGATGGTTAATGTATTTGGAGAAGCCATTGCATATCCGTAATCGAAACCTAGAACACCATATTCTGAAAGGTGAGAGTTGAATACATCAAATCTGCTTTCTGATACGTGTCTTAACGGGATATATTCTTCTTCTGTATCTTCTGTTTTTACTACCGCGTGTCTGTGTGAGAAAGTACCTCTTTCTACATCTTCTCCGGAGATTCTTACGTTGTGACCTTCTACAAGAAGTGTAGCATAGGCTAACCATTCTCCTAACGCCCAATCTAATGAATTTCCTTCAATAGCTTTGATACGATTTTCGAAAAGTCTTGTAATTTTATTGATGAACTTTTTATCAACAGGAAGTGTTGACATTTTAAGCGCTAATTCTTTAAGCTTCGCTGCATCATATTGGGTATCAACCGGCAACTGAACTGCTCCTCTCTTTCCGATTGGATAGTTCGTCCAGTCTTCAGCCATAAACAGATCCATTACGTTTTTCTCAATCTCTTTAGAAGCATCAAAATCTTTGTCCAGAAGAGCTTTGAATTCCGTTTCCATTTTAGCAATTACGTCGTTTGAAGTAATGCTGTCTTTAAGCAATTTATCTTTATAAATTTCTCTTGGATTCGGATGTTTTGAAATGGTTTTATATAGGTTAGGCTGAGTAAATCTTGGCTCATCACCTTCGTTGTGACCATATTTTCTATATCCTAAAAGGTCGATATAAACGTCTTTTCCGAATTTTGCTCTGAAGTCAGCAGCAAAGTGGATGGCATGAACAACAGCTTCAGCATCGTCAGCATTTACGTGCATTACAGGAGATTCTGTAACTTTTGCAATGTCTGTACAGTATGTTGAAGATCTTGCATCCATATAGTTGGTTGTAAATGAAACCTGGTTATTGACAACAATATGAACTGTACCACCTGTTCTGTATCCTTCCAAAGTCATCATCTGAGCCACTTCGTAAGCAATACCTTGTCCGGCAATAGCTCCGTCACCGTGAATGATGATTGGCAATACTTTAGAGTAATCTTTGTATTTATCATCTACTTTTGCACGGCAGATACCTTCTACCAGAGCGGCAACGGTTTCAAGGTGAGACGGGTTCGGAGTAAGGTTAATACAAACTTCTTCTCCCGAAGCTGTTTTAATTTTTTTAGATGATCCTAAGTGATATTTAACGTCACCAGAGAATACATCCTCTTCGAATTCTTTTCCTTCAAATTCTGAGAATATCTGCTTGTAAGATTTCCCGAAGATATTGGTCAGTACATTAAGTCTACCTCTGTGAGCCATTCCCAATACCACTTCATCTACCCCTAGCTGAGAAGATCTTGAGATCAATTGATCTAAAGCAGGGATTAATGTTTCACCACCTTCTAATGAGAATCTTTTTTGTCCTACAAATTTTGTGTGCAGGTAGTTTTCAAAAGCAACTGCCTGGTTTAATTTTAATAAGATTTCTGTTTTTTCGTTGGCAGAAAGACTTGGATGGTTTTCATTTACCTGAAGCCATCTTTTGATAAAATCTTTTTCTTCAACGTTGTTGATGTGCATGTATTCTACCCCGATAGAATCACAGTAGATACTCTCAAGGTGCTTGATCAAATCTGCTAAAGTAGCAGGTTCTTTCATTCCTGTTTCAACCGCGCAGTTGAATTTTGTATTTAAATCTTCTTTAGAAAGACCGAAGTTCTCGATGTCTAAAGTAGGTGTATAGTGTCTTCTTTCTCTAACCGGGTTAGTTTTTGTAAAAAGGTGCCCTCTTGTTCTGTAAGCCTCAATAAGGTTTACTACTTTAAATTCTTTCTTGATGTGCTCAGGAACTTCTCCATTAGATACTGCCTGAGAAATCTGTTGTTGTACTGCCGGAGCAGCGTTGGCTGAAGCCTGAATAAACTGAGTGTTATCGTCATCTCCGTAGTTCTCCAAAGCAAAATCGAAGCCTTGAAAGAAGGCTTTCCATGATGGTTCTAGGGAGTCCGGGAATTTTAAGTACTGTTGGTATAAATCCTCAATTAACTGAGAATGAGCTGCGTTTAGGAATGAAAATCTGTCCATTATTACAGTTTATCTATTTATTAAAATTTATTTGTAGAATTAATCTTCAAATTTAATAAAAAAAACCGAGTTAGAACAGTCTGAAACCGTTAAAAAAACTTAAGAAAAAAATAATTAAATAAAAATTACTTATACACTGATAATGAGAGCTTAACGTTTACCTCCTGACCTTCCATCGGACGTTCAATAAAGGTCTGGCGGATATCTCCGAAGCGCATCTCGTCTTTTTTGGCTTTCTGAATGAGCTGCTGAATTGCCCGAATTCGGCCCTCATAGTTCCCTTTGTAGTACATTACATAATTTTGAGACGGATTTACGGACCTAAAATTGAAATTATTATCCGATACTCCAATTTTCTTAGAAAGTGGAATTCCGAGGAAATAAGAAACCTCCTTATCTTTGTAATTATCTGCATCTGTGATCAGGATTGGATATCCAAATTCATCCTCTCTTTTCCCAAGGTCCATCGTCACGAAATTATAGACTTTGTTATAATTCATAACGATATTTTTGTAAAGTGCATCTTTTTTGTTCGAAGTACTTACATTGATTCCCAATAAAAGTTTGTCTTCTTCATTTTCCACCATCAGACTGTCGTATTTGATGGCTGCCATCTGGTTGTCTTTTTCTACTTTATTTCCTAAAGAATTTTTAAGATTCACCATACTTTTGTTGATATTTTCAGCAAAACGGTCTTCCGTCCAGAAGTTTCCTACTCTTTTCCAGACAGATAATTTCGGGGTATGTACGTACCAGATAATTTTTGTTTTTTCAGCAGAAACGGGCTTAAATTTAACATCAACCAGCGTTGGATTTTCGTTTTCATCCTCAAAAAGCTGGTATTTCAGGGTCTTATTAAGGTTCTCATACCTGATGAACATTTCTCCATCGGTATCATTTTTAGGATCTACATAGCTGATGGCACTTCCCTGCCCTTCATATGGCGTATAATAATCAATATCGATAGATTGTGAACTGGTAAAAAAATTGTTCCATCTTGTAAAATTCTGCAGGTTATTAAACTGAGAAAAAACTTTATCTACCGGATAATCAATCTCTTTTTCAATAGTAAAATTTTTACTTTCGTCCACAAAATAATACATGGAAGCCGCATAAGCTCCCCCCAAAACAATAACGATAAAAGTTAATATCTTAAAAATACGCATCGCACAAAAATAGTATAAATAAAAAGAGTGAACAATATGTTGATCACTCTGATTGTATGTTTAACAATAATTAACCTGGTTAAAGGCGGGAAGCTGGGTGAGGGAAGCTGAAGGGGACTGTTGGACAGAAATCGCCTGTAGACTTTTGATTATTTTCTGGCTTTGCTCTTGCTTCCTCCTCTTCATCCGATATGTGTTCCCGGCGCAATTACAGCTCCTTTTTTCACAACCACAATCCCATCCTGAACGGAATAAGTTCCATAATCACCATCCGGAATATGTTTTCCTCCGATGATCTTCACATTATCACCAATGTAACAATTTTTATCAAGAATTGCTTTTTCTATATAACAGTATTTCCCAATTCCCATATTAGGACGGCCGCCTCTGTCATTAAGGACAATTTCTGTTGTATTTTGGTAGAAATCGGCTCCCATAACGTAAGAATTCACGATGGTACTTCCTTTATCTATTCTTGTTCTGTTTCCAATCACGGAATTTTCAATTTTATCTGCCATGATGATACATCCATCTCCAAAAACAGCTTTACTTACGTATGAACCATTTATTTTTGATGGCGGAAGCATCCTTGCTCTGGTGTAGATAGGTGAAGAAGAGAAAAGATTAAATTGTGGAAGATCCAGACAAAGATCAAGATTGGCTTCATAAAACGATTCTATAGTTCCGATATCCGTCCAATATCCTTCATACTGATAGCTCAGGGTCTTGTATTTTCCGATGGAACTTGGGATGATATCTTTTCCGAAGTCATCACCTGCTCCTTCTTCAAACATCTTTTTAAGGATATTCTTAGTGAAAATATAGATTCCCATAGAAGCAAGGAATTCTTTTCCTGTATGTTTATTAGCTTCTGAAACTTCAGATTTCATCCCTTCCAGCAAATCATAATCCGGCTTTTCATAGAAAGAAGTGATGTTTCCTTCATCATCTGATTTTAAGATTCCAAAACCTGTAGCATCTTTTGCATTCACCGGAATGGTAGCGATGGTAAGATCTCCTCCATTTTCAATATGAAAGTCAAGCATTTCCCTGAAATCCATCTGGTACAACTGATCTCCTGAAAGAATAAGGATATAGTCATAGTCATATTTTTCAAGGTGTTTCATAGTTTGGCGCACAGCATCTGCGGTACCCTGATACCAACTGTCGTTTTCTACATTCTGCTCTGCTGCCAGAATATCGACAAAGCCTTTGCTGAAGATATCAAAGTGATAAGAATTCTTGATGTGTGAATTGAGAGAAGCAGAATTAAACTGCGTTAAAACCAAAATCTTATTCAATCCTGAATTCAGGCAGTTTGAAATTGGAATATCTACCAGTCTGTATTTTCCCGCAATAGGAACAGCTGGTTTTGATCTGGAATACGTTAACGGGAATAGTCTTGTCCCTCTGCCTCCTCCTAAAACAATGGAGATTACATTTCGATTCATAAATATCTTGCGTTTTTTTATTTTATTAAGTTTACTGTTCGGTTCTTAGTGTTTACTGCTACTTTAAAGCATTCTTTATTTTCATATTTCAGATTTGAATTAACTATTGCCACTTCGTATTCTCCCTGATCATTAAGTTCTTTAACCTGTTTATCCACATCATCAATAGGAATATTGTGGTCTTTCAATTTGCTTCTGAACATTTTATTTACAATCAGCACATCCATTACATCTGCGCTTTTCAAGGCAAAATTTTCTATATCCTTATCATATTTTGTTTCCCAGCCTTTACCATATTTTTTTGTAATAGCGGCTAGTGTTTTTTTATTCGCCCTGTTTATCTTTTTTTCCAGCTCGTCATCAATAATACATCCGCCGGCATCTACTGTTTTTATTTTCCATTTTTCAGAAATACCATTGGTCGCTTCTTCTCCATATCTATCTTTAAGACCAGCCCCGTATAGCCAGAAATAACCATTATGGAGTCCGTCATCTTCTTTTTTACAGGAAGAGACTATAATTATTATTAATAGAAATGAAAAAAGCTTTCTCATATTTAGCTATTATATAAAGCTATGTATTTTTCTGCAGATTTCTCCCATGCAAAATCAAAATTCATGTTGGCATGGATAAGTTCCTCCATGACTCCTTTCTGATTATAAATTGCCATTGCCCTGTTCATCGCATGTACAACATCATCTACACCAGGATACGTAAAATTAAGCCCTGCTCCACCGGTTGAAATATCTTCTACGGTATCTCTAAGACCTCCTGTATATCTTACCACAGGAACGGTTCCATATCTCATGGAATACATTTGATTCAGTCCGCAAGGCTCTACCCTGGAAGGCATCAGAAGAAAATCCGCTGAAGCGTATATTTTATGGGAAAGATGTTCTTTATATCCCAGATCCAATGCAAAATTGGTGTAGGTATAGTCGTATTCTTTCAATTTGTTTTCAATGTAGGTATTTCCTGAGCCGAGAATCATAATATTTAAAGCTCCGTAGCTTTGTTTAATACTTCTCCATACTACATCCGGCAGGAAATCTGCTCCTTTTTCTGTAGCGAATCTTCCGATAAAGGCAAATAAAGGGAGTTCGGGTTTCAGACCATATTCTTTACAGAGCTTTTCTTTATTTTTCTTTTTCTGAGCAACTGCATTTTTACTGTTAAAATTAAAATCCAGCATCGGATCGGTTTCTGGATTCCAGACTTCAGTATCAATACCATTGATGATTCCATACGCTTTCCCGAATTCCTGGCGAACGAGACTTTCGAGTCCTCGGAAGCTGATAAAAAGTTCTTCAAGATATCCTTCGGAAACGGTAGTAAAAGCATCAGCACATTTAATCATACTGGCCAAAGGGTTCATGAATCCGTTCCAATCCATCAATCCCCATTTGTAAGCATCGAAAGAAGGCATATAATTGGCCATATTCCAGCTCATCATACCCTGATATTCTCCGTTATGGATGGTTCCTATTGTTTTCACTCCTTTCAAGAATCCGAATTCCGGGCAGTTTTCTACCATAAAAGGAACCAGACCGGTATGATAATCATGGCAATGCAGTACATCCGGACGAATTTTCATGGCAGACAGCCAATGCAGTACCCCATGTTGAAAAGCCAGAAACTGAAAGCTTTCATCCTGATATCCATAAGGATTCTCTCGATCTAATAATCCGGGAATTTTCACCATATACAGCTCAAATCCCAACACATTTGTCTTTTCTTTCAGCACCTGAACCTGCAGCATATTGGTTCCCTGATGAATAAACCCATCAAAAACCAATTCAAATTCATGATCATAAACAAAGGTTTTATTATACCATGGCATTACTACCTTAGCATCTATTCCTTTTATTTTATTCTGATATTTCGGAAGTGCTCCCACTACATCCGCCAGGCCTCCTACTTTTGCTACAGGATAACATTCTGTACTTAAATGATAAATAACCATTCTTTATCTCTTGTGTTTAATTCTGTGTAATTTATACTTTTTATCTTTCTTCTGTCGTAAAATAATTCCCGCCAATGGTGGCAGCTTCACTGTCATTGTTTTTGGGTACCCCCTCCATTCTTCATATTTCTCTTCCACTATTTCAGGTTTTACCCCGCTTCCACTGTATTTTTTATCATCGGAACTTAAAACAACTTCCCAATGTGTCCCTGCAGGAATCCCAATTTTATAATCCAATACTTTGGGTGCCAGATTTAAAGCAACCATCAAGACATCATCTTTTCTTTTCCCTTTTCTCAGATAGATATACACCGAGTTTTCGAGATCATCGGCTTCAACCCATTCAAAACCATGTTTATCAAACTGATTTTCGTAAAAGGCCGTTTCAGATCTGTACAGATGATTCAGTTCTTTTACAATTTCCTGCATTCCTTTGTGAACGGGATATTCCAGCAAATGCCAGTCGAGACTTCTGGTAAAATTCCATTCACTGGTCTGCCCGAATTCATCCCCCATAAAAAGAAGCTTGGCTCCTGGGTGGGTATACATATATACATATAGAGCCCGCAAATTGGCAAATTTCTGCCATTCATCACCCTTCATTTTATAGATCATGCTTGCCTTTCCGTGTACGACTTCGTCATGTGACAAAGGCATCATATAATTTTCATTATACATATACATGGAAGCAAAGGTGAGCTTATGATGATGAAACTTACGGTTAGGAAAATCTTCTTTGAAATAATCCAGTGTATCATGCATCCAGCCCATCATCCATTTCATTCCAAAACCTACGCCGCCATCATGAACGGGTTTTGTAAGCATAGGAAAATCTGAACTTTCTTCTGCTATCGTCATGATATTATCACCAAATTCCTTGTAAACGGCTGTATTAAATTCCTGCAGAAAAGCTTTAGCCTCCAGATTTACATTGGTTCCATAAATATTGGGTTCCCACTCGCCTTCATTTCTTGAATAATCCAAATGAAGCATTGAGGTGACTGCATCCACACGCAATCCATCTGCATGATAACGATCCAGCCAGAACATGGCATTAGAAATCAGAAAAGATTTCACTTCATTTCTTCCGTAATTGAAAATATGTGATTTCCAATCAGGATGGAATCCTTTTCTCGGATCTTCATGTTCATACAGATATGATCCGTCAAAACGATGAAGACCATTAGCATCTCCCGGAAAATGGGATGGAACCCAGTCCAGAATGACACCAATTTCGTTTCTATGAAGTTCATCAATAAGAAACATCAGATCCTGTGGTGAGCCAAAGCGTGAAGTTGCCGCATAAAAACCAGTGATCTGATATCCCCAGCTTGGTTCGTAAGGATACTCCATCACTGGCATAAATTCTACATGGGTAAATCCCATTTCTTTTATATAAGGAACCAGTTTTTCAGCAATGTCTCTATAATTTAAAAAACGTTGGGGCTGGTCCCCCTCTCTTACCCAAGACCCCAGATGCAGTTCATAGACTGATATTGGAGCTTCAAGTCTGTTTTTTTTCCATCGGCTGTCCATCCATTCCTGGTCATCCCACTCATACCATGTAGTAGAAACCAAAGATGCAGCCTGAATATTCTGTTCCCAGCTCAATGCATAGGGATCACTTTTTTCCAGAATCTCGCCTCCGGGAGTTTCAATAGCATATTTATATAATGTACCCCAGGTTAATCCCTCAATAAATCCTTCCCAAATTCCGGATTCATCCCATCTGGGAAACAAAATATGATCTTTATGATTCCAGTTATTAAAATTTCCGATCACGGAAACTTTCTTTGCATTAGGTGCCCACACTGAAAAGTATACGCCCTTCACGCCATCTTTTTCTGCAGAATGAGCTCCAAATTTGCCATACAGCTTATAATGTCTACCTTCTTTGAAAAGATATACATCATGATCGGTGAAAAGCGTGTAGGTTTTAACAGAATTCATCAAGATCGGTTTGTATTTATAATTTCCCTGAAACTACGAAAAATACTGACAATAGCGATTAATTATTCATCAAATAATTATCAATATCATTTCGTGTTTTGTCTTTCAATCAAATATATCATTTTTTAGCTCACATTTTTATGATTTCAAAACAATCTTTTTTTATAAATTTAGCATCACTATTTTATTAAACACATACGATGAGGTTTGAACTTTATACAGAAGAAAAAGACGACAGACCGGTATTTATCACCGGAAATTTCAACAGCTGGAATCCTAAAGATTACAATTTCCAGCTCCAGCAAACAGATCCCACCAATTATTTTATAGAAATTGAAGACCAGCTCCTTGCCGAAGAAATCGAGTACAAATTCACAAAAGGAGGCTGGGAGAATGTGGAACTGGATCAGTATGGAAACATAACGCCCAACCGGAAAGTAAAGAAATCAGTGGGTAAAACTTCCGATTCTGTACAAAAATGGAGATTAAACTGGGGACCGTTCAAAGAAGAATACTATCCTATTGCAGAAGTCATTTCCGAAAAATTCTACATTCCACAGCTTGACCGTTACCGAAAGGTTTGGGCAGTTCTTCCTTATGACTATCACACTACCGACAAGAGTTACCCCGTACTGTATCTGCAGGATGCACAAAACCTATTCAATGAAGGAAGCGGATTCGGCAATTGGGAAATCGACAAAAAACTCTCTATCCTTGCAGAGTATGGCCGTGGAGATCTTATTATCATTGCCATAGAACATGGCAGCGAGGAAAGAATTAAAGAATATATTTTTGATAATGATCATGTGGCCAATGGTTCTGAAGGAAAAAAATACATCCGCTTCATTGCGGATACTTTAAAACCTTTCGTAGACGAAAACTACAGAACTAAAAAAGACCGCGACAATACAGGAATCGGAGGCAGCTCATTGGGCGCACTGATCAGTATATACAGCGGGTTTCTTTATCCTGAAGTATATTCCAAGCTATTAATCTTCTCTCCGTCTCTTTGGGTAGAACCGAACAACAACTTCCCGATGATGAATTTCAGAGTTCCGTTTAAGACCAAGATTTATCTGTATGGTGGCGGCCAGGAAGGCTCTAAAATGGTTAAAAGGATTCATATTTTTGAAGAATACCTGAAAAGATGGGAAGAGAAAAAGCTTTTCGATTTTGAATTTAAAACCAATATTAATCCGGAAGGCACTCACAATGAATTTTACTGGTCACAGGAATTTCCAAGGGCTATAGAATGGCTGTTCTATGACAATACAGAAAACCCTGTAGAAGTAAAACCCCAACAACAAAGCATTAAAAACTAAGCATATAAAATTGCTGAAGAAAATTTTCAGACTGCAATGATCTATGACTTTAGAAAAAATAACATCTATTTATGAAATTAATCAATAAAAAAAACAAAAATTACACTCAGGTTTTCCACCTATTTACTGAGGAAGAATGGACGAAAACCAGTAAAAATTTCAATAAAAATATTTCCACTTTTTTCACAGGAAAGAAATATGAGGTTTTTGTGAATGCCCATGAAGAAGGAATTACCTATTTCATCGGATTAGGAAAATCCACCTTACAAAATTTCGAAATCCAGCAGGTGGCTGCCAAATTCTCACAGACACAGAAAGAAAAACTACAGGCAGTCCCTACATTAGCATTAGCAGATTTCCTGAACGAACAACAGTTCGAAGAATTTGTAAAAGGGCTTTTAGCAGGAACTTACAACTATCCATTTGATAAAAAACATGCTTTCTGGAATGTAAAATTTGAATTGCACTTTGAAAATTTAAGCCAGAAAAAATTAGACCATATCAGCCAGAAAACAGAAGCTCTGATTAACGGGCAGACTGCCTGCCAGGAATGGCTCAACAAACCTGCCAATCTAAAAAGGCCGGACACCTTAAGCGCCTATCTTAAAAATCTGGCTAAAAAATATGAATTAAAATACACCGTTTTTAACAGAAAGAAATGTGAGGAACTTGGATTGGGAGCTTATTTAGCCGTTAATCAAGGAAGTGCTTATGATGCCGCTTTCACTATTTTAGAATATAAAACTACGGTTAAAAATGCCAAAACTTTCGGACTGGTAGGAAAATGCGTTTTGTTTGATACGGGAGGAATATCTATTAAAAGTTCCGCCAACCTTCACTATATGAAGTCTGATATGGGAGGTGCTACAGCTGTTATAGGGGCTCTAATTTATGCCGCTGAAATGCAGCTTCCGGTGAATATTATTGCTGTACTTCCTATTACAGACAATGCTGTTTCAGAGAAAGCCCTGCTTCCGAGTGATGTGATTACAGCCTACAACGGAAAAACCATTGAAGTACTTGATACTGATGCAGAAGGCCGATTGATTCTTGCAGACGGACTGTCTTATCTTTCTAAAAACTACAAAACAGACTTCCTGATCGATCTGGCTACCTTAACGGGAAGCTCAGTAAGAATGTTTGGAGACACCTGCGCCGCTATGTTTTCCAATAATGAAGAATTGAAAAACAATCTGATCAAAACCGGAGATCTAACCAATCAGAGAGTTTGGAATCTCCCTCTATGGGATGTCTGGAAAGACGATATTCAGTCGGATGTAGCGGATATTAAAAACATCTCTTTAAAACCGATTGGAGACTGTATTATTGCCGCAAAATTCTTAGAGCAATTCATTGAAAGCCACCCTAAATGGGCACATTTGGATATTGCCGGAGTAGCCTTTGGGAATGTAGGCTATGCCAGGGAAAAAGCAGCAACAGGTTATGGGGTTCAACTGCTCGTGAATTTAATTGAAAATTATCACTAAAAATTAGTTTTTTTAAAAAAAACTCTGTATACTTGATTAGTGGATTTTCAAAAACGCACGATATTGTATTTTTTACTATTAATAAAATAACAAATAAATGCTTTTATTTTTGAAAATTCACTAAATCTTAAAAAACATTATATGGAGAAGAAAACTATTGTGTGTATTTCGTGCTACTACAAGGGCTACGATTTTATGGACGAAATGAAGAAACTCGGCAATAAAATCATCCTCGTAACTTCGGAAAACCTCAAAGAAAAGGATTGGCCCTGGCATGCCATTGAAGAAACCTTTTATATGCCTGAACTTAAGCCATCTGTATGGAATCTGGAGCATCTTATTCAGGGTTTTTCCCACCTGATGAAAACCAGAAAAGTAGATGCTGTAGTGGCTTTGGATGATTATGACGTAGAAAAAGCAGCACTCATCAGGGAAACATTCCGCATTCCGGGCATGGGACAGACTACCCACCGATATTTCAGAGACAAACTGGCTATGCGCCAAAAAGCAAAAGATTCCGGGATCAGTGTTCCTGAATTCACAGCGGTATTCAATGACGATGAGGTGAATGAATTTACAGACCGAGTTCCTGCACCATGGGTACTGAAACCCCGTTCTGAAGCTTCCGCATCGGGAATCAAAAAAATTACATCTAAAGAGCAGCTTTCTGAGGCATTAGAAACATTGGGCGAAGAACGTCATCTTTTTTTACTGGAAAGTTTTAAACCAGGGGACGTTTATCATGTAGACAGCCTTACTTTTAATAAAAAAATTATATTCACTTCTGCCTCGAAATACCTTGCTCCTCCTATGCAGGTTTCTCATGAAGGTGGAGTATTCAGATCCAAAACCTTAGGCCGGTATTCTGAAGAGTTTAAAGCATTGGACGAAATTAACGCCAGCGTACTTTCCAATTTCGGACTGATTAATGGTGCTACCCATACAGAGTTTATCCGTGGAAAAGAAGATGGAAAATGGTATTTCCTTGAAACCTCTTCAAGGGTTGGCGGAGCGCATATTCCGGATCTGGTGGAAGCTTCAAGCGGCATCAATATCTGGAGAGAATGGGCAAAGATTGAGGATGCTCTTTTAAGGGGTAATGACTACAATGTTTCACCACCTACAGGATACTATTCCGGGCTGATTGTTGCTCTGATTAAAGATAAAGAACCGAACTACAGCAATTTTGAATGTGAAGAGGTTGTAAAATTCCTTCCAATAGATTATCACGTCGGGATTGTTTACAAATCCAGCGATGCTTCAGTTGTACAGGACAGGCTGGATTCTGCTGCAGAAATGATTCATGCGGATATGTTGAACATCCTGCCTCCCAAAAGCAGCAAGCTCAGCTCCTAAATCATAAAGCAAGATACTGACTTTCAAAATATTATTGAATTCATAATATACAAGCTGCAGGAAGAACCTGTTATAAAATGTAATTTAGGAAATCGGTTCTGGAAAATGGCAAAACATATTACCAATTTCATTAATCAGCCTGAAGGAATTGAATTTATCAAATTAGCATCAATACAATTTTAAAATTAAACACGGAAAAATGCCTCATATAGAACATACAGATTATTATTCAAACATATTGGGAACAAGTCTAAAGGTAGAAGTGACCGGGCATTACGGTCATCCTATTATCATGTTTCCTACTTCCCAGGGTCAATACACCCAAAACCATGACTTTCATCTTAACGGAAGTATCAACTGGTTTATAGAACAGGGAAAAGTAAAGCTTTACAATATACAGACCATCGACAGCTGGAGTTTTTATGATGACAAAATATCTCCTCAGCAAAGAATAAGAAACTATGAGCGGTATGTACAGTTTCTGATCAAAGAATTTGTACCTTATATTCAGAAACTTCACAAGACCCATCGAGTAGCTGTAGCCGGAGCAAGTTTTGGAGGGTATCACGCTGCCAATTTTGCTTTCAGGTTTCCTGATGTGGTTTCCCACCTGTTTTGCCTTTCAGGCGCTTTCAGTATAAGAAACTTTATGGATGGCTATTCTGATGATCTGGTATATTTCAACTGTCCACGAGAATTTGTAAGAACTGATGAGGCATGGAAATACAAGCATATGCATATTGTGCTGAGTACTTCTGATCAGGATATCTGCAAAGAAAAAAATGTAGAAATGGCAGAAATCTTAAGAATAAAAGGCATAGACTTCTGGTATGATGAAAGAAAATGGATAGGCCACGACTGGCCGTTATGGAGAATGGTTTTCCCTACATTTATAGGAACATTCTTCTCTTAAAAAAACAAAAAAAGACAAATAGAAAAAATATACATCCATCTTAAAAACAAAAATTATGGCAAAAAAAGTAGGAATTCTTTTCGGTATGGAAGACACGTTTCCCTGGGCATTTATAGACAAAGTGAATGAACTTGGAGGTGGAGAAATCGTGGCTGAACCTGTTAACATAGACAAACTGGAACAGGGTGCAGATTATGGCTATGCAGTGATCATCGACAGAATTTCGCAGGACGTTCCCTTTTACAGAGCTTATTTGAAAAATGCAGCACTTAACGGTACTTATGTAATCAACAATCCGTTTTGGTGGAGTGCAGATGAGAAATTTTTCAACAATGCCCTAATGTCTAAACTGGGAATTCCGCTTCCTAAGACAGTTTTGCTTCCGTCACACGAAAGACCGGACAATACTTCCGAAACTTCATTCAGAAACCTGAAATTTCCTCATGACTGGGAATATATCTTCAATTATGTAGGATTTCCGGCATACATGAAACCTCATGACGGCGGCGGCTGGAAAAGCGTTTACAGAGTTGAGAATCCGGATGATCTTTGGAACAAACTAGGAGAAACAGAGCAGCTGGTGATGATGGTACAGGAAGAAATTATTTTTGATGACTATTACAGGGTTTACTGTTTGGGAAGAAAATATGTTCATATCATGCCTTATGAGCCAAGAAATGCTCCTCATTTGAGATATGCTACTACTCACCAGACGCAAGGTAAAGAACTTGAAAAACTACTGAAGACTATTCATGATTATACCATTACCATGAATGAAGCTTTGGGATATGATTTCAATACGGTAGAATTTGCAGTAAGAGATGGTATTCCTTATGCGATTGACTTCTGCAACCCTGCTCCTGATGCGGATAAAAATTCTGTAGGAGAAGAAAACTTTGCATGGATTATAGAGCATGCTGCAAAACTGGCTATAGAAAAAGCTAAAGAATATGTTCCTGGGAAACCTAATATTACTTGGGGAACCTTTGTGAAAGATTCCATTAAATAACATTGAAAAAAATTAAAAAACACAAAACAAATGCATCATCAGTTTACTATTGGAATTGAAGAAGAATATCAAATCATTGATGTTGAAAGCAGAGATCTTGTTTCTCACGTTTCAAAAATCATTGAAGGCGGTAAAGCTGTTTTAAGTGAAAACTTAAAGCACGAAATGCACGAATCCATGATTGAAATGGAAACAGGTATCTGCCAAAATATTCAGGAAGCCAGAGCAGAATTAACGAATTTAAGACGCCATCTCATTAATACCGCTCACGAACAGGGACTGCGTGTTTCCGGAGGAGGTACTCACCCATTCTCTCATTGGTCTGACAACAATATCACTCAGGGAGAAAGATATATAAAGATCGTGGATGATATGGGAGATGTTGCCCGTGAAAATCTTATTTTCGGACTGCATGTTCACATTGGAATCCCTAACCGCGAAGAAGGCGTTAGAATTCAGAATGTTATGCGTTATTTTCTTCCTCACGTCTATGCTTTGTCCACCAATTCGCCATTCTGGATTGGAAGATATACAGGTTTTAAATCGTACAGACAGGAAATCTTCGTAAAATTCCCAAGAACAGGTATTCCAAGTTATTTTAACTCTCTGGCAGAATTTGACAGCTATGTAGATCTTCTGGTAAAAACAGGAACCATCGATAATGCTAAGAAAATCTGGTGGGATCTGCGTGTTCACCCATTCTATCCTACGATTGAATTCAGAATCTGTGATATGCCTTTGAGAATTGATGAAACGGTATGTCTTGCTGCCATCATGCAGTGTCTTGTTGCTAAAATCTATAAACTTCACCAGCAGAATTTAAGTTTCAGAAGCTACAGAAGACTGTTGTTGAACGAAAACAAATGGCGTGCTTCCAAAAGTGGCATCGAAGCCCATCTGATTGATTTCGGGAAAGAAGAATCTGTGCCTTATCCTCATCTATTAAAAGAACTTTTAGAGTTTATTGATGATGTAGTAGACGATTTAGGATGCCGCCATGAAGTGGAATATGCCTGGAAGATTCTTGAAAACGGAACCGGTGCAGACAGACAGCTTAAAATCTATAAAGAAACAGGTGATTTAACGAAAGTGGTTGATTATATGATTTCTGAAACGGAGTACGGTATAACACATGGTGAACCAGCTTCATAATTTTTTTGGTAACTTTACAAAAAATATGATGTAATGAAAGATATTCGAATTGCTCTGCTTGACATGAACAACAACCATGTGAATCAAGGCTTTAGAAACATTAAAGAGATTTCCGAAGCATTTAAGCAGAACTCTGAAGAAAATGTTATCATCAAGACATTTGATGTGAGATTTAAAGATGAAATGCCGGAAATCGGAGATTTTGATATTTTTATTTCTTCCGGCGGACCAGGAAATCCACATCGTGAAGGTCTTGCCTGGGAAGACAGATTTGCTGATTTTTTAGACTCTGTTTTTGAACACAATCAATACAGTGAGGATAAAAAATATCTTTTCCTGATCTGTCATTCATTCCAGCTGGCAAGTATTCATTGGAATTTGGGAAATATCTGCAAAAGAAAATCTTATTCTTTCGGAGTAATGCCTGTTCATAAGACGGATGAAGGTAAAGAGGAATTTTTATTCAAAAATCTTCAGGATCCTTTTTATGCTGTAGATTCCAGAGCGTACCAGTTTATTGAGCCGAATCATGACCGTTTTGAAGAACTTGGAATGACTGTTATGGCCATTGAAAAGTTCCGTCCTCATATCAATCTGGAAAGAGCGATAATGGCCGTTCGTTTTTCGGAAGAGATATTCGGAACACAATTTCACCCTGAAGCCAATCCTGAATCTCTGATTGAAAATCTGAAAGATGAAAAGAACAGAGAAGCCATGATCGAAAACTTCGGAATGGAAAAGTATCTTGAAACTATGGACAGAATAGATGATGAAGACAAAATCATCCTGACCAGAAATCAAATCCTGCCGAGGTTTCTTCAGTTTGCAAAAAAAAACATTTTGAAAGAAGCTGAATCTTTGGTTTAAAAGCTTAAATCAATATAAACCACAAAAGTCACAAAAGTGATTTGAATAGAGTTAAGTCTAATAAGAATTATAAAATCAGCGGAGGCTTTTTGAAAATCTCTTATTTTCATGTCAAATAAGCATAACTATAAAAAGTGTACTTTAAACTTTTATATTCTAAAAACTTTTGTGCCTTTTGTGGTAAAATCAAATCGGGCAGAAATGCTCGATTTTTTTAACATCACAAAAGAAAAAAAATATGATCCCAAAATACAGAAAACAGTTTAATCAGGAGTTTTCGGATGAAAAATACAATCAATTAAAAGATATATTATTACAAAAAGGAGGAATAGCCCCTACTTTCAGAGTTTCAGAAAGTCCCATTTTCCTTACTAAAGAGTTTGAAAGCAAACTTATAGATGCCAGCGAAAGTATCATCAGCCAGATCAAAGCGATGCCAAAAGAGGCTCTTCAAAAAGCCATTCCTGATAACTGCTGGGTTCCCAATGATACAGATCAGCCTCATTTTTTCACCATAGATTTTGGAGTCTGCAAAAGTGAAAATGGAGAGATAGAACCTCAGCTGATAGAACTTCAGGCTTTTCCTTCTCTGTATGCTTTCCAGAAAGTATATGAAGAAACGTATTGTGAAGTCTATCCTTTTCTTTCTGAAATCAAAAATCCTATGCCTCATGAAACGTTCAAAAATTATTTAAAGGAACTGATTGTAGGCGACGAACATCCTGAAAATGTAATTCTGCTTGAAATTTTCCCGGAAAAACAGAAAACAGCTATCGATTTTGCCTTAACAGAGAAATTACTGGGTATAAAAACAGTATGTCTTACCAAAGTAAAAAAGGAAGGTAAAAAACTGTATTATGAAAATAATGGAAAGCTGACAGAAATCAAGAGAATCTACAACCGTGTTATATTTGATGAACTGGACAATATTCCTGATCTTGTTACAGAGTTTGACTTCCGTGAAGAAGTTGATGTAAAATGGGTAACACACCCGAACTGGTTCTTTAAAATATCAAAGTTTCTTTTGCCTTTATTAAAGCATCAGTTTGTTCCAAAGAGTTATTTCCTGCATGAGTTTCCAGAAAATGAAAACCTTGAAAATTTTGTATTGAAACCCTTATTTTCGTTTGCAGGAAGTGGAGTTAACCTGAATCCTACCAAGGAAATTACCGAAGCTATTCAGGATAAAGAAAACTATATTCTGCAGAGAAAGGTAACTTATGAACCTATTTTTGAGGATATCAATGGAGAATTTTCAAAAGCAGAGATCCGTTTGTTGTATATTTGGCGGGAAAATGACGATCGCCCTATCCTATTGGAAAATCTGGGAAGAATGACCAAAGCAGCAATGGTAAATGTAGACTTCAATAAAAAAGACGCCATCTGGATCGGAAGCTCGAATGCTTTTTTTGGATAAATAACTTTAAAAACTAATATACATGGAAGAAAGGTCAACACCTTTTGCAGAATTTGAAAACACTGCTTTAACCCGAAGAAGAAATCTATTACCCACGTGGATTAAAATTTTCTTATGGTTCTTTTTAATTGGAGGAGCAATAGCTGCTATTTTGTTGATGGCAGGTTCTTTTTTAACTCATATTAGTTTATCCTTATATGGAATAAAAGCAAACCATCCCTATTCAATGATAGGACTTTTGATATCTTCCCTTTTTCTATATAAAGGTATTGTTGCCTATGGACTTTGGTTTGAACAAAAATGGGCTGTACAGGCCGCAATAGCTGATGCAATTATAGGCATTGCTATTTGTTTAATTATGATGGTGATTATACCTTTTACTTTTCCCAATATTAGTTTTACACTAAGACTTGAACTTATTCCTTTGTATTTCTACCTTGTTAAAATGCAGAAAATTAAGAAAACCTGGGAAAACTTATAAAAGCAAAACCTCCGATATATTGGAGGTTTTATTTTTATAAATCTTTATTATCTTTAAGATAACTCATCCATCTATCAATCCATTTCTTTTTTATTGTATTAAAATTTTGATGATCAAAAAGTGATATTTTATTACATTTTTGGAAGAAAACTCTAATGAAATTCCTTCAAAAAATTTATTCATAATGATTTGTTCTTATTTCAAAAGCTCTACCAGACAAATCATATTTAACTGATTTTAAATAACTTAATGCAATGTAGTACAGTTGTAGTACAGCAATATCAACGAATTTCTTTTACTTTCGCTTAAGCTTTTCGAAAATTTCTCATTGTAAATAGTCGTAAAAAATTCAATTATAAAATCTTAAAATTATGCGAAGTTTAAAAAACATATCTGTTGCGGTATTATGTTTATCTTTTTTATCAAGCTGTAATAATCCCAAGAAAGAGGAGGCGTCAGATCTTAATAATTATTTGGATGCTCTGGTGAAACCTGTCATGGAGAAAAATGAAATTCCAGGGTTGAGTATTGCCATAACGATAGATGGAAAACATACTTTTTTCAATTATGGACTGGCTTCAAAAGTAGACCAGATAGAAGTTACCAATAAAACGTTATTTGAGTTGGGTTCCGTAAGTAAAACCTTCACGGCTACTTTGGCCAGTTTATCACAAGTGAATGGAACGCTTAACTTATCTGATCCTGTAAGCAAATACATGCCAGAACTGAAAAATACAGCTTTTGATCAAATAAAACTTTATAATCTGGGAACACATACCGCAGGTGGATTTACGCTGCAGCTGCCTGAGGAGATTACGAATAATGAACAACTCATCCAGTATTATAAAACATGGAAGCCTGATTATCCGGCAGGCACTCAAAGAATGTACACCAATCCGAGCATTGGTCTGCTAGGGATCATTGCAGGAAAAACGATGAATCAACCTTTCACAAAAGCAATGACTGAAAATGTTTTTGCTAAAATGGGATTGAATAATACATTTTACACAGTACCAGCTGAAAATATGAGCCAATATGCATTCGGTTATAACAAAAATAATGAACCTATACGTTTAAACCCTGAAGTTTTGGCAGATGAAGCTTATGGAGTGAAATCATGTACACAGGATATGATTACGTTTGTAGATGCCAATATGGGAATTGGAAACATTGACCGTAAATTATCTGCTGCAGTAATGAATACTCATACCGGCTATTTTAACACCTCTGAAATGACGCAGGATCTTATCTGGGAGCAATATAATTACCCGGTAACACTGGAACAGCTTCAAAAAGGAAATTCAGATATGGCCTTTAAACCTAATCCTGTGAAGGAAATCCTTCCTCATCAGAAACCGACAACAGATGTATTGATTAATAAAACCGGGACTACCAATGGTTTTGGAGCGTATGTAATGTATGTTCCTTCGAAAAAAATTGGTGTTGTCATTCTTGCCAATAAAAACTATCCTAATTCTGAAAGGATTGATATTGCTTATAAACTCTTATCTTATTTAGAAAAGTCTGAAAAATTATAATCAATCACAATAAAATGTCTCAGAAATACCTGAGGCATTTTTATTTTAATTATAATTCTGAAACCCAGGTTCCTAAGTCCATCTCAGCGGGTAATTCTAGTTTCTTTTTAAGCCTGTATTTCTTGGTTTCCACA
>Ga0157370_10002942_pt1 | contig 20276 bp, 17 predicted proteins | sample C35metaG_FD_113463 | JGI IMG/M metagenome (GOLD analysis project Ga0157370, IMG submission 113463) | Corn rhizosphere microbial communities from Kellogg Biological Station, Michigan, USA - C3-5 metaG | ecosystem: Host-associated > Plants > Roots > Rhizosphere > Soil | place: USA: Michigan...
GATCGATGCGCGCACGACGGTGCTCGATGCGTTGCGCGAACATCTCGGTCTTACCGGCAGCAAGAAGGGATGCGACCACGGCCAATGTGGCGCGTGCACGGTGTTGCTCGATGGCAAGCGTATCAACAGCTGCCTGACCCTGGCGGTGATGCACGATGGCGCGGAACTGACGACCATCGAAGGCGTGGCCAACGGCGAAGAGCTGCATCCGTTGCAGCGCGCGTTTATCAAGCACGATGCCTTTCAATGCGGCTTCTGTACGCCGGGGCAAATCTGCTCGGCGTTGGCGATGGCCGGTGAAAACCGCGCCCACAGCAGCGACGAAATTCGCGAGCAAATGAGCGGCAACCTGTGCCGTTGCGGTGCCTATAACAACATCCTGGCGGCCATCGAAGAAGCGTTGCCGGTGTGTCGCGGTGAGCTTGAAACCAGCGCGCCGGCGCTGATCAAGAAGGGGGACGCGGCATGAGTCCCTTTGCTTATGCGCGGCCCACGGCGCTGGATGAAGCCCTGCGGTTGGCCGGGCCACATGCGCGCTTTATTGCCGGTGGCACCAATCTGCTCGACTTGATGAAAGAGAACGTCGAGCGTCCCCAACGCTTGATCGATATCACCGGCCTGCCGCTACACGAACTCACCGATACGGTGGACGGCGGCCTGCTGATCGGCGCCTTGGTCAGCAACAGCGACCTCGCCTGGCACCCTCGCGTGGAGCGCGATTACCCGTTGCTGGCGCAGGCGATTCTGGCCGGCGCTTCACCGCAGCTGCGCAACATGGCCACCACCGGCGGCAACCTGCTGCAACGCACGCGCTGCCTGTATTTCTACGACACCGCCACGCCATGCAATAAGCGCGAGCCGGGTTCCGGTTGCAGCGCGCTAAAGGGCTTGAACCGTAACCACGCCATTCTGGGCGCGAGTGAACACTGCGTGGCGACCCATCCTTCGGACATGTGCGTGGCCCTCGCGGCCTTGCAGGCCAAGGTGCATGTGGCCGGACCGCAAGGCGCGCGAGTGATTGCGTTCGCGGATTTTCATCGCCTGCCGGGCGATGAGCCGCAGCGCGACAACGTGCTGGCCCAGGACGAGCTGATTACCGCCATCGAACTGCCCCCCGCCGGGTTTGCCGCCCACAGCCACTACCTGAAAGTGCGCGACCGTGAGTCGTATGCCTTCGCCTTGGTGTCGGTGGCGGCGGCGCTGGATATCGACGGCCATGTGATCCGCGACGCGCGTATTGCCCTGGGTGGCGTGGCGCACAAACCGTGGCGCAACCCGGACGCCGAAGCGGCGCTGGTGGGCAAACCGGCGACGCCCGCGAATTTCCGCCTGGCCGCCGATTTGCTTCTCGACGGGGCCAACGGATTGGGCCGCAACACTTTCAAAATTGAACTGGCGCGCCAGGCTGTGGTGCGTGCCCTCAACGATGCCGCGAAAGCAGGGGAGGCCGCATGAGCGCCACCGTTACAGCCCTTCACACGCCGCTTGAAGCGCCCATGGGCGTGCCACTGGACCGCGTCGACGGCTACGCGAAAGTCACCGGCGAAGCGCGCTATGCAGCGGATTTTCACACTGCCGAGCTGACTTACGGCTGGGTCGTTTCCAGCCCTATCGCCCATGGCCGCATTGTCGATATCGACGCCCGCGCCGCCTTGGCCTTGCCCGGCGTGCTGCTGGTGCTCAGCCACTTGAACCGGCCGGAGTTGGCCAGCTACGACGAGGCGTATATGGACGCCGATGCGGGCGATGGTTCGCCGTTCCGTCCGTTCTACAACGACCGCATTCTCCACAGCGGCCAGCCGGTGGCGCTGGTGGTGGCGAAGACGCTGGAACAGGCGCGCATGGCTGCCGCCCAGGTGCAGGTTGAATACCGCAGCGAGCCCCATCACACCGATCTGCGTGAGCAGTTGGGCAACAGCCACAAAGCCCCTGCCGAATTGCCCGAACCGCGCGGCGATGTCGACGCGGCGCTCGCGCGCTCCACCGCCCGCGTCGACGTGGAATACGAAACGCCGATCGAGCACCACAACCCCATGGAGCCTCACGCCTCCACCGTGGTGGTGCAACCCGATGGTGGCCTGCTGATTTACGACAAAACCCAGGGCACGCAAAACTGCCGCACCTTTGTCGAGCAAGTGTTCGGCCTGGAGCCGGGCAGCGTGCGGGTGGTGGCGCATTACGTGGGCGGCGCCTTTGGTTCCGGCCTGCGTCCGCAATACCAACTGACCTTGGCCGTGATGGCCGCGCTGAAGCTCAAGCGCTCAGTGCGTGTGGCACTCACCCGCCAGCAAATGTTCACCTTTGGCTACCGGCCGCGCACCATCCAACGCTTGAGTCTGGGCGCCGATGCCAACGGCAAGCTGCAAGCCATTCGCCATGAAGCCATCGCGCAAACCGCGAGTTTCGAAGACTTCACCGAGCACTTGGTGGAATGGTCCGGCATGCTTTATCACTGCGATAACGTGGCGCTCGACTACCACCTGGTCCCGCTGAATGTGTACACACCGTTGGACATGCGCGCGCCGGGCGCCGCCACGGGCGTGTTGGCACTGGAATGCGCTATCGACGAATTGGCCTACGCCGCCAACGTCTGCCCGTTGAAGTTGCGCATCGAAAACTACAGCGACCGCAACCAGAACGAAGACAAACCCTACTCAAGCAAGGCGCTGCGCGAGTGCTACAGCGAAGGCGCCGAACGCTTCGGCTGGGCCAGACGTTCGCCCGAGCCGCGCAGCATGCGCGACGGCAACGACCTGCTGGGCTGGGGCGTGGCCACGGGCGTGTGGGAAGCCATGCAGCAGAAAGCCAGCGCCCGCGTGGTGCTCGACGTTTACGGGCGCCTGCACGTCAGCAGCGCCGTAACCGACATCGGCACCGGCACCTACACCGCGCTCACGCAAATTGCAGCCGCCGCCATGGGGCTGGACACCGATGATGTGGCGGTGCTGATCGGCGACTCCAGCCTGCCCACCTCGCCGCTGCAAGGCGGCTCGTTCACCATTTCCTCGGTTGGCAGCGCCGTGCAGCAAGCCTGCGCCGCCTTGCAAAAACAACTGCTGGAAGCAGCGCAGCAACTTGATGATTCGCCGTTCGCTGAGGCCAGTCGCGAGCAGGTGGAATTCGTTGACGGCGCGTTGCGTCTGAAGGCCGACCCGAGCCAGCAAGTAGCCCTTGGTGAGATTGTGCGCGGCAGTGGCAGCGGGCATATCGAGGCCCACGTCGACGCTGAACCGGACCAAGAGAAACGCGACCCCTACGCCACCGCCACGCATTCGGCGGTGTTCGTGGAAGTGCGCGTCGACGAAGCGCTGGGCAAGGTGCGCGTCAGCCGTGTGGTCAGCGCCATTGCCGCCGGGCGCGTGGTGAATCCGAAAACCGCCCGCAGCCAGATTCTCGGCGGCGTGGTGTGGGGCATTGGCATGGCGTTGCAGGAAGAGACGCAAGTCGACCACAACCTGGGCCGCTACATGAACCACAACCTCGCCGAATACCACGTGCCGGTGCATGCCGACATGGGCGATATCGATGTGATTTTTGTCGACGAGCCCGACACCATCGTCAACGCCCTGGGCTCGAAAGGCGTCGGGGAAATTGGCCTGGTGGGCGTCGGCGCGGCGATTGCCAACGCCGTGTATCACGCCACCGGCAAGCGCATTCGGGAATTCCCGATTACGGTGGAGAAGGTGTTGTAGGCTCGGCGGGTTCCGGCGCGCTGAGGGTTTCGCGGTTGGCCAGGGTGGGGAACAGCTTGTACCAAGTGCCGGTAATCAACAGCGTGCCGACCCCGCCCATGACCACCGCGTTAACCGTGCCGAACCAATGGGCGGTGAGGCCGGACTCGAACTCCCCGAGCTGATTGGACGCGCCGATAAACAAGCCATTCACCGCACTGACGCGGCCGCGCATGGCATCGGGCGTTTCCAGCTGCACGAACGCGCCGCGAATGACCATGCTGATCATGTCGGCCGCACCGAGAATCACCAGCACCAGCAGCGAGAACCACAACGAGGTCGATAACCCAAAGGCGATGGTCGCCACGCCAAACACGCCGACCGCAATAAACATCACGCGGCCCACCTTGCGCTTGATCGGAAAGCGCGCAATCCAGAACGCCATCAACAGCGCGCCCACTGCTGGCGCCGAACGCAACATGCCCAGGCCCCAGGGGCCGGTGAGCAGAATGTCCTTGGCGAACACCGGCAACAGCGCCGTAGCGCCGCCCAGCAGCACCGCGAATAAATCCAGCGAAATGGCGCCGAAAATATCCGGCCGGCTGCGAATAAAACGGATACCCGCCAACAGCGAATGCACTGACGGCCGCTCCTGGCTGAGCTTGGCCTGGTTCTTCGGCAGGCTCAGCATCAACCCGCACGCCAGCACATACAGCGCCGTGGTCGGGGCATACACCCAGATACTGCCAAACGCATAAAGAAAACCGCCCAGCGCCGGGGCGACGATGGTGGCCGTTTGAATTGCCGAGGAAGACGCCGCAATGGCTGCCGGAAACAACGCCGCCGGCACCAGACTCGGCAGCAACGCTTGTGTGGCCGGCATCTCGAAGGCGCGGGTACTGCCGAGCAAGAAGGCCAGCACAAAAATCATCTCGCGGGTGACATCGCCGCTGGTGCTACCGAGCACCAACGCGAAGGCGATCACCGCCTGACAGCCCTGACAAAACGCCGCCACCTTGCGCCGGTCGTAGCGGTCTGCGACGTGGCCGGTGTGCAACATAAACAGCACACGCGGCAAGAACTCCACCAAGCCGACCCAACCCAGGTCCATGACGCTGCCGGTGAGCTGATACATATGCCAACCGATAGCGACCGTGAGCATCTGAAAACCGCTGGCCGTGAATACGCGGGCGAGCCAGAACGTGAGAAACGGAACGTGATGACGCAGCAGCTGGGGCGTGGTGGTGGACATAGTTCATCTGGGGAGTGGGGCGGGGAGGGCAGAGGCTAGCATGGTGGGAGGGCGCCACGGCTCGGAAGCGGCCAGTGATCGCCCGTTTTTTTGGCGGATTGGTGAAGCAACGGCCCCTCTCCCCCAGCCCCTCTCCCGCGAGCGGGCGAGGGGAGACGTACCTCGTCCGCCGGGCTGACGCATTTAACCCCCTCTCCCGCTTGCGGGAGAGGGTTGGGGAGAGGGGCGGTTGATCGACGCTTTTGATCTGGCTCGTGATCTACCTGCCCCATTCATCGCAGGCCGAGTGGAGTCGTCGCGTAGGTTGAGCGGCCGGGAGCCGCGAAGCGAATATCGGGCCATGGATGGTTTGGGCGTACGACTCGAGATTCTGGATCCCCGCCTGCGCGGGGATGACGGTGAGCTAACCCGAGCTGACGTTTCGGTGTCGTCTAAACGCCGGAAAACCTTCGCGCGACAATCCACCACATCAGCCCTCAACCCGCAAAAGCGTTAGGCTTTGACCTACATCAACACGCCATCACGCTTGGCGTGCAGGGCCAAACCGCCCATCCCGTAACACGCCGCCCTAACAATAATTTCCTGAACCGATCGCAAATTTTCAGGGCTAAACCAAATGCCCCACGAACGCGCGATAACAGATTTCTGACGAGGAATATCCATGTTTGGCTTAGAGGCGCTGGATCTGGCCCGAATGCAGTTCGCGTTCACCATTTCCTTTCACATCATCTTCCCCGCCATCACCATCGGCCTGGCCAGTTACCTGGCTGTGCTCGAAGGGCTGTGGCTGAAGACCCGCGACGAAACCTACCGCGACCTGTACCACTTCTGGTCGAAAATCTTCGCCGTCAACTTCGGCATGGGCGTGGTCTCGGGCTTGGTGATGGCCTACCAATTCGGCACCAACTGGAGCGGATTTTCCGATTTCGCCGGCGCCATCACGGGGCCGCTGCTCACCTACGAGGTGCTCACGGCGTTCTTCCTCGAAGCCGGGTTCCTCGGTGTGATGCTGTTTGGCTGGAACCGCGTGGGCCCCGGTTTGCACTTTTTCTCCACCGTTATGGTGGCCATCGGTACGTTGATTTCCACCTTCTGGATTCTCGCGTCCAATAGCTGGATGCACACCCCGCAAGGCTTCGACATTGTTGACGGGCGCGTGGTGCCGTTGGATTGGTTCGAGGTGATTTTCAACCCGTCGTTCCCGTATCGCCTGATTCATATGTCCATCGCGGCCTTCCTGGCCACGGCGTTTTTTGTCGGCTCGTCGGCGGCCTGGCACTTGCTGCGCGGTCGCGGTAACCCGGCCATTCGGCGCATGTTGTCGATGGCCATGTGGATGGCGTTGATCGTGGCGCCCATTCAGATGGTGGTCGGCGATTTCCATGGCCTGAACACGCTTAAACACCAGCCGGCGAAAATCGCTGCCATCGAAGGCCATTGGGAAAACGTCGGCAACGAACCGACGCCGTTGATCCTGTTTGGCTGGCCCGACATGAAGGCGGAGAAAACCCGTTTCGCCGTCGAAATTCCATACATGGGCAGCCTGATTCTGACCCACAGCCTGGACAAACAAGTGCCGGCGCTGAAGGAGTTCAAGGCTGAAGACCGGCCCAACTCCACCATCGTGTTCTGGACGTTCCGCATCATGGTCGCGCTCGGCATGCTGATGTTGCTGACCGGCGTGTGGAGCCTGTGGCTGCGGTTTCGCGGTCGGCTGTATGAGTCCAAGCCGTTTCTGTACCTGGCGTTGTGGATGGGGCCTTCCGGCGTGATTGCCATTCTGGCCGGCTGGTTTACCACGGAGGTCGGCCGCCAGCCGTGGGTGGTGTACGGCCTGATGCGCACGGCCGATGCGTCGTCCAACCACAGCTTCGCGCAAATGAGCCTGACCCTGATTCTCTTCGTGGTGGTGTACTTCGCCCTGTTTGGCGCGGGGTTCGGCTACATGATGCGTCTGGTGCGCAAAGGCCCGATCACCGACGAAGGCCGCGAGCCACGCGAAGGCGGGCCGGGGACCAAACGGACACCGGCGCGGCCGTTGTCAGCGCCGGGTGAAGGCCTGGAAACTGACCAGAACCTGGGCAGAGGTAACTGAGTATGGGCGGTATCGATCTTTCGTTGATCTGGGCGGTCATCATCGTCTTCGGCATCATGATGTACGTGGTCATGGACGGCTTCGACCTGGGCATCGGCATCCTCTTCCCGTTTGTGAAAGACGACGGCGAACGGGACATCATGATGAACACCGTGGCGCCGGTCTGGGACGGTAACGAAACCTGGCTAGTGCTGGGCGGCGCGGGCCTGTTCGGCGCCTTTCCGTTGGCCTATTCGGTGGTGCTCAGCGCCTTGTATCTGCCGCTGATTTTTATGCTGCTGGGCCTGATCTTTCGCGGCGTGGCCTTCGAGTTCCGCTTCAAGGCCAAAGAGCACAAGCGCCATCTGTGGGACAAAGCCTTTATCGGCGGCTCGCTGACCGCCACGTTCTTTCAGGGCGTGGCGCTGGGGGCGTATATCGACGGCTTGCCTGTGGTTAACCGCACGTATGCCGGCGGCTCGCTGGATTGGCTGGCGCCGTTCCCGTTGTTCTGCGGTGTGGCATTGATTGCCGCCTACGCGCTGCTGGGCTGCACTTGGCTGATCATGAAAACCGAAGGCCGTTTGCAAAAGCAGATGCACGACATGGCGCGGCCCTTGGCGTTTGTGCTGCTGGGCGTGACCGGCGTGGTCAGCTTGTGGACGCCATTGGCCCACAGCGAAATCGCCGAACGCTGGTTCAGCCTGCCGAACCTGTTCTATTTCCTGCCGGTTCCCGTGCTGGTGCTGGTGACCTTCGTCGCCCTGCTGCGCGCCGTGGAGCGCAACCGCAACTACGTGCCGTTCCTGCTGACGCTGGTGCTGATTTTCCTCGGCTACAGCGGCTTGGGCATCAGCTTGTGGCCGAACATCATTCCGCCGTCAGTGAGCATCTGGCAGGCCGCGTCGCCGCCGTCGAGCCAAGGCTTCATTCTGGTCGGGGCGCTGTTCATCATCCCGTTCATCCTGATGTACACCGCGTGGAGCTACTACGTGTTCCGCGGCAAGGTGACACCGGATCAGGGCTACCACTAGGGGCGCAGCGATGGAAACCAGCGACAAACAACCCTTCTGGAAACGCCTCGGCTGGCTGGTCCTCATCTGGACCGCCAGCGTGCTGGCCTTGGGCGTGGTGTCGTATTTGCTGCGCCTGTTCATGCAGGCCGCGGGCATGAGTACGCCGTAGGGCGAGGCCGGCGTTAAACAAACGCATCCCCTGAAGGAGAGGCTTTAGCCTCGAGCGTTTGATCTCCAGCGCCGCCCCGCCTCCTCGCCATCACTCGCATTTGAAATCAATTCTCAACAAAGGTATGTTGCGCTTCCCTCGTTTCAGCCGGAAGCCGCCGTGCCTTCGCCTCTCGACCCTCACTCTGCGGACGACCCGTTTCAGCGCCATGCCGGCGAGCTGCTGCGTTTTTTCCAGCGGCAGTTGAAGTGCGCCGAGTTGGCGGCCGATTTGCGCCAGGAAGCGTGGTTGCGTTTCAGCCGCCGGGAACCCACTGAGGAAATCGGCAACCTGCGGGCGTTTTTGTACCGCATCGCGCGCAATCTGATCATTGACCATCACCGTCAGCAGGAAGCTCGCCCTACCCAAGAAGCCATGGACGATCAGCTGGAATCCGAGCTGCCCGGTCCCGAGCGCATTGCCAGCGGCGCGCAAGGCGTGAGTCGCTTGCAGGACGTGCTCGATGGTTTGCCCGAGCACTTGCGCCAGGCGCTGCTGTGGAATCGGCTCGACGGCTTGACCCAGCGTGAAATCGGCGAGCGCCTCGGTGTCTCGGAAAGCATGGCCGGACGCTATATCCTCAAGGCCCTCGAAACCTGTCAGCAGCACATGGACGCCGGCCAATGACACACACCCAACCCGCCACCGACCTGCCCTTGGCGCAAGCGCGCGAATGGCAGGTGCTGCTGCATTCCGGGCGCGCGACGGCGGCGGACCATGCGCGGCTTGATGCCTGGCGGGCGGCGTCGCAGCAGAACGCCGAGGCGATGCAGCAGGTGGAAAATCTGTGGTCGCTGCTCGGCGAAGTGTCGCGCCCAGCGCCGGCCGCAAACGTGGTCAAGTTGAGGCGGGCCCGTCGCGCGGCGCGCTGGGGTTTGCCGCTGGCCGCAGCCGCCGCGTTGCTGCTGGCGGTGTGGCTGCCGCAAGGCACCTGGGTCGGCCTGTACGCCGATTACCACACCCAGCCTGGCGAGGTGCGCGAGGTGCGCTTGAGCGATGGCTCGGTGCTCACGCTCAACGGTGACACGGCGCTGGACTGGTCGGTAAGCGAGGGCCGCCGCGAGGTGAAGTTGTATCGCGGCGAAGCGGATTTCCAGGTCGCCCATGACGCCACCCAGCCGTTCTTCGTGCTCGCCGGCCCGGCGCAGATTCGCGTCACCGGCACCCGGTTCGACGTCCACTACAGCGGCGACCAGCAGGTTCAACTGGCCGTCAGTCAGGGCCAAGTGCACGTCAGCGACGGCAACCAGCCCGCGCAGTTTGTGAACGCGCACCAGCAGATCGCCTGGCGCAACGGCGCGTTGCAAACCCTCGAATCGTTGGATGAAGCACAACGTCTGGCCTGGCAACGCGGGCGGCTGGTGTTCCGTTCGCAGCCGCTGGTGGAGGTGTTCGCCCAACTGCAGCGGGTGCAGGGCGAGCGCGTGCTGTTTCTGGACGACGGGGCGCGGCGCCTGCAAGTGACCGGGGTATTTGCCAGCGCCGACCCTAGCGCGCTGCTGCGTGCCATCGAAAGCAATCTGCCGGTGCGCCTCACGCGTCTGCCGGGGCTGTTGTTGGTGTCCTCACGCGAGCCGGCGGCCCAGTAAATTTGCGGGCTGCGCGACGGCGCGAAAAATAATCGAAAAAAAATGGCGGCGTCGGTTCAGAAAGCTCGCGCGCTTACGTCTTCTGTTTCTGCAAATGCGAAGTTCTCGCAAAAGAGAACGGAAGCAACAGACCCGGCAGAACAGGACATCACCATGGGCCGCAAGCCACCGCGCGTTTTTCACTCTTTCCTGGCCATTCCGTTGGCCTGCGCCAGCCTGGCGGCGTCGGCCGTCGAACTGAACGTGCCCGCGCAAAGCCTAGAAGCGGCGCTGACCGATTTCGCTGAACAGGCCAACGTGCGCCTGCTCTACGACGCCGGCCTGACCCGCAGCCAGCAGGCACCAGCGCTACAGGGTGATTACTCGGTGGCAGACGGTCTGCAACGCTTGCTGCAAGGTTCTGGCCTGACTTACCGCATCGACGCCGACGGCACCGTGAGCGTGCAGCCGATTCCGGCAGATACCGGCGCGGTCGAGCTGGACGTAACCAACGTCAACAGCTTGGCCGATGGCCGTCGCGACCTGCCGGAAACCTACGCCGGCGGCGACGTGGCCCGTGGCGCGCGCGTCGGTGTGCTGGGTAACCAAGATATGCAAGACGTGCCCTTCAGCGTGTCGAGCTACACCAGCCAACTGATCGAAAACCGCCAAGCGCAAAGCCTGGGCGAGGTGATGGACAGCGACCCGGCGGTGCGTCAGTCCTATGGCTTCGGCAACTTCTCGCAAGTGTTCGTGATTCGTGGCCTGCAGCTGTATTCCGACGACATTTCGTTGAACGGTTTGTATGGCGTTTTGCCGCGCCAGATCATTTCCACTGAAGCGGTGGAACGGGTGGAAGTGTTCAAAGGCTCGAATGCCTTTCTCAACGGCGTGTCGCCCGGCGGTAGCGGCGTGGGCGGCGGTATCAACATCGTCTCCAAGCACGCCGAAGACACGCCCACCCGCAGCGCCACGCTGGATTACAGCAGCAGCGACCGCGTCGGTGGCAGCTTCGATCTGGGCCAGCGTTTCGGCGAAGACAATAAATTCGGCGTGCGCGTGAACATGGCCAAACGCGATGGCGAAACGGCGGTAGACGACGAGCACCAGCACTTCAGCCTGCTGGCGTTCGGCTTGGACTACCGGGGCGAGCGCCTGCGTGTATCGACCGACTTTGGCTATCAGAAACAGCGGGTCAACGAAGGCCGCTCGGTGGTTTACCTCACGCCCGCCTCGCTAAGCAAAACCCCGAAAGTGCCAGACGCCGACCACAACTACTCCCAACCTTGGGCGTATTCGCAGATGGAAGACACCTTCGGCATGGCCACTGTCGAATTCGACCTCAACGACAATTGGACCCTCTACGGCGCCGCTGGCGGCAAGTACACCCGCGAGAACGGCGTGTACTCGTCGCTGTACGTCAGCAGCCTGGATGGCAGCGGACGAGTCGGGCGCTTGTACGCCCCGCGCGATGAAGAAAGCCGCAGCGCCCTTGGCGGTTTGCGCGGCACATTCGACACCGGGCCGGTCAGCCATAAGCTCAATTTCGGCTTGAGTGGCAACTGGCGCGAATGGCGCAGCGCGAATGAGTCGACGTCTGAAGCCAATCGCTTGCCGGGCAATCTCTACGACCCTTTCGACAGTCCCATACCACGCGCCACTATCAACGGCGATATCCATGACCCGCGCAAGACCGGATCCTCAATCGCCCGCAGCGCCGCCATTTCCGACACCTTGGGTTTCTTTGACGAGCGCGTGTTGTTCACCCTTGGCATTCGTCGTCAGCAGATCGTCACCAGCGCCTGGAACGCCCGCACCGGTGTGCGCAGCTCGGACTACGACCAGAGCATCAACACGCCCGTGTATGGCCTGGTAATCAAGCCCACGGAGTACCTGTCGTTCTACGCCAACCGCATCGAAGGACTGTCGCCGGGGCAGGTGAGCACGGCAGCGGGAAACCGTGGCGAGATGTTCCCGCCGTATCGTTCGAAGCAAATCGAAGCGGGCGTGAAGCTTGACTGGCAAACCTTCGGCGCCAGTTTTGGCGTGTACCGCATCGAGCAGCCGCAGCTGGTTACCGTCAACAACGTCTCCAGCGTGGATGCCGAGCAGCGTAATCGGGGCGTTGAAGTGAGCGTATTCGGCGAGCCGTTGCCGGGCCTGCGCCTGTTGGCGGGCGGTACGTGGGTGGACACCGAACTGCGCGGCACGGTGGCCAGCGTCGGCACCCCGGCACGCACCGTGCGCGGCGTGAACGACGGCAATCGTGCCGTGGGCGTACCCAACTTCCAATACAACCTGAGCGCCGACTGGGACGTGCCGGGCGTGCAAGGCTTGGCCGTCAATGGCTTGTTGCTGCGTACTGGCGGGCAATACTACGACTCGGCCAACGACCTGAGCATTCCCGCCTGGACCCGCATCGACCTGGGCGCCCGGTATGCCTTCAAGCTGGATGAGCGCGATATCACATTGCGCGCGGGGATGGAGAACGTGGCGAATAAGGATTATTGGGAGTCGGCCAATGGCGGGTACTTGACGCAGGGGGCGCCGAGGACGGTAAAGGTGTCGGCTACGGTGGATTTTTGAGGGGGGAGGTGTTGAGGTTTGATTCGGGGTTGGCGCTCGGCTGACTATTCTGGATTCCGAATCGTCGGACCGCCGCTTGCGCGGGAATGACGGGTTACGGATTTTCGAAAGTGTTTAAGTAAGCACCGTCATTCCCGCGAAGGCGGGAATCCAGAATGCGGCGTCGAACTCGGTCCCGGCATTTGGAACCAACCTACGACCTACTTAACCCCCTTCAACACCACAAACTTCGGATTAGCCGCCACCTGCTCAACCCCCCGAAACAGCCGCTTCAACTTGGCGTGATACCCCAGGTGCCGATTCCCCACAATCCACAATTCCCCCCCCGTCACCAACGCCGCCCGCGCCTGCTGAAACATGCGCCACGCGAGAAAATCCCCCACCACTTGCTGCTGATGAAACGGCGGATTGCACAGCACGATATCCAGCGAATCCTCTTCTTGCTCGGCCAACCCATCATCGGCACGGATCGTCACCGCCCGGTCGCCCAGCGCCGCTTGCCAGTTCTCGGCCGCTGATTGCACGGCCATGTACGACTCATCCACCAGCGTCAGCTGCGCATCCGGGTTGCCCAGCGCGCAGGCGATGCCCAGCACGCCGTTGCCGCAGCCGAGGTCGGCCACGCGGGCGCTGCCGATGTTTTTTGGCAGGTGCGGGAGGAAGGCGCGGGTGCCGATGTCGAGACCTTCGCGGCAGAACACGTTGGCGTGGTTGAGCAGCTCCAGGCGCGGCGAATCGAGCAGATAACGGCTGGGGTAGGGCGATGCGACCGGGGCTTTATCGGTCGGCGTCACTAGCAGCAGGCGGGCTTTTTTCACGGCCAGCGAGGCCTGTACCGGGCCGACGTATTGCTCCAGCAAATCGCCAGCGCTGCGTGGCAAGTGCTTGACCATGCCGGCCGCCACCACCCGTGCGCCGGGCGCCAGTTGGCCGTGCAGGCGAATCAGTTGTTCTTCCAGCAGTGCCAGGGTTTTGGGGACGCGGATCAGCACCCAATCGAACGGCCCCTGCACGGTTTGGCTGGCCGGCACGAACTGCACGCTGTCCGCCGCCAGGCCGTTGCACGCCAGGTTGTTGCGCAACGCCAGCGCGCCCAGGTGCGAGTCGCCGCTGCTGATGATCTGCGCTTTGCCGGCAAGGCTCGCGGCCAATGCGCCAAAGCTGTCATTGAGCAGCAGCACGCGCGCCTCGGGCGCCAGACCCTGTTCGGCCAGATGGTTGAGCAGGTATTCGTCCGCCGCATCGAACGCCTGCAACGGGTCGTCGCGCTGGGGCGGCTGGCGGAACAGGTCGAGAGAAGCGAAGGGCGTGGTGAAAACAGGCATGGTGCGAACCGCTGAAGAGCAAGGGCGGCAATGATGGCGGATGTGCTCGATGCTGCAAAGTGGCGCGAGCCGGGCGCGCCGTTTGGCTGGCTAAAACCCCATGCTTTGCAGGTATTGCCGCGCCGCACTTTGCGCGACACTTGGGCCATCGGCTTTGAAAGGATGTGTGCGTATGACCGCTAGCGACGACAAATTCACCCGCGAAACCTTGCTGGACGTGCGGCCCTGGTCGCCCACCCTGTTCAGCCTGCGTTGCACCCGCGACGCCGGCTTTCGCTTCCGCGCCGGGCAGTTCGCGCGCCTGGGCGTGCAGAAGGCCGACGGCAGCGTGGTGTGGCGCGCCTATTCAATGCTCTCGGCGCCCCATGATGAACACTTGGAGTTTTTCTCCATCGTGGTGCCAGGCGGGGAATTCACCAGCGAGCTGAGCCGCTTGCAGGTCGGCGACGAATTGCTGGTGGAGCGTCAGGCGGTGGGCTATCTGACCCTGGACCGCTTCGTTGATGGCCGCGACTTGTGGTTGATCGGCACCGGCACCGGCTTGGCGCCGTTTCTGTCGATTCTGCAAGATTTCGAAGTGTGGCAGCGCTTCGAGCGCGTGGTGCTGGTGTACAGCGCCCGCAGCACAAGCGAGCTGGCTTATCAGGACATGATCGCCGGCCTGATGCAGCGCGATTACCTGGCCGAATACGCCGACAAGTTTGTCTACGTGCCCATCGTTACCCGCGAAGAAGTGCCGGGCGCGTTGCATGGCCGGGTCACCGGTTTGATCGCCAGTGGCGAGCTGGAAAAGGCGGCCGGCCTTGCGCTGACGCCGGAGCATTCACGGGTGATGCTGTGCGGCAACCCGCAAATGATCGACGACTGCCGCGCCGTGCTGAAAACCCGCGACATGCAGCTGAGCCTGACCCGTCGGCCAGGCGCGGTGGCGGTGGAGAATTATTGGTAAATGTCGCGTTCAATTGTGGGAGCGGCCGGGCGGCGATCCGCTTTAGCCGCGAGCTTTTTTCAGCCGGCGTGTTTCGCTGAAAACTCGCCGATTACTTCGTCAAAAATCGCCAACGCCTGCGCGACCTGCTCCGGGTTCACGATGCACGGCGGCACTACGTGAATGCGGTTTTCGACGATAAAGGTCAGCAACCCCCGCGCCTGAAACGCTGCTTTCATCTGCGCCATCACCGGCGGCGCCAGCGGCGTTTTCTTCTGCCGGTCGCTGACCAGTTCCAGCGCCCAGAACAAGCCGATGCCACGGGCTTCGCCAATCAATGCGTGTTTGGCGGCCAGCGCTTTAAGGCCGGGGCCGAGGTATTCCTGGCCGATCATGCGGGCGTTGTCGACGATGCCTTCTTCAGCCATCACATCCAGCGTGGCAACGATCGCGGCCATCGCCAGCGGATGCCCGGAATAGGTCAGGCCACCGGGGAAAAAGCGGTTCTCGTAGAACTCGGCAATCGGCTGCGAAATCATCACCCCACCGGCCGGCACATAGCCTGAGTTCACGCCTTTGGCGAAGCAGATCAGGTCGGGCACCACGTCGAAATTATCCAACGCCAGCCAGGCGCCGGTGCGGCCGAAGCCGGCCATCACTTCGTCGAGAATCACCAGCATGCCGAACTCGTCGGCCAACGCCCGAACGCCCTGCATATAGCCTTTGGGCGGCACCAGAATGCCGGCGGTGCCAGGCACGCTTTCCAGCAGAATGGCGGCCACCGAATTCGCCCCTTCGCACTCGATTACCCGGCGCAGATGCTGCAACGCGCGCTCGCATTCCTGCTCTTCACTGCTGGCGTAGAACTCGGTGCGGTACAGGTACGGGTTGAAGAAATGCACATGGCCACGGGCAAATTCATTGGGCACGCGGCGCAGGTCGCCGGTGGCGGCAATCGCCGAGCCGGTGCTGCCGTGGTAGGAGCGATAGGCCGAGAGAATCTTGTCGCGCCCGGTGAACTGGCGCGCCATGCGCATGGCGTTTTCGTTGGCGTCGGCACCGGCGTTGGTGAAGAACACTTTGCTGAAGTTGCTCGGCGCGTGGGACAGGATGCGCTTGGCCGCTTCGCCGCGCATCAGATTGGCCGTGGCGGGCGCCACCGTTACCAGCGATCCGGCCTGTTCTTGAATGGCGGCGATCACTTTCGGGTGTTGGTGGCCAATGTTGGTGTTGACCAACTGGCTGCTGAAATCCAGGTACTGATTGCCGTCGTAATCCCACAGCGTGCAACCCTGACCGCCGGCGATCACCAGCGGATTGAGGGCGCTCTGGATCGACCAGGAGTGGAACACGAATTGGCGGTCGAGGGCGTGGACGTAGGCGTTGGAAATCTCGGTGCTCATGGCGGACCTCGCGAGCTGGACGGGGAATGGGGCCACCTTAGGAATAAACGCTGGCGGGGTCGTAGGGCCAGATGGGGGGAAAGGGTGGGTCAGGAGGAATGTGTTTGCAGGTTGCCCTCTCCCCTAGCCCCTCTCCCGCAAGCGGGCGAGGGGAATCTAACCGCGTACGCTGCTGGTCTCCCCTCGCCCGCTTGCGGGAGAGGGGCCGGGGGTGAGGGCCGAATTCACCGCAATTCCATCTGGCCCATCGCAGCAGCCCATCTGCCCCTATCCAATCCAGCCAGCCCCGCTAGTCTTACCCCATCCCACTTCACCAGGAGCCTGCCATGGCCCACGCCTTCGAACTCAACCGCGCCCCCGCCGCCGAGGTGCTTGCCGCCGACCTCAATACCGCCGCCATCCGCGAGGCGCGGGTCGACCTGGCGGCGTGCTTTCGCATGGCCGCCCACCTGGGGATGGGCGAGGGCATCTGCAATCACTTCTCGGTGGTGTTGCCCGGCCATCCGCAGTTGTTTCTGGTCAATCCGTATGGCATGGCGTTTGCCGAAGTGACGGCGGCGTCGTTGCTGATCTGCGACTTTCAGGGGCGGGTGGTGCTGGGCGACGGCAAGCCCGAGGCCACCGCGTTTTTTATCCACGCCCAATTGCACCGTTTGAACCCGCGCGCCACGGCGGCCTTCCACACCCACATGCCCAACGCCACGGCGCTGTGCATGCTCGAAGGGGAACCGTTTGTATGGGCCGGGCAAACGGCGCTGAAGTTTTATGGGCGCATGGCCGTGGACGAGCACTACAACGGGCTGGCGCTGGACAACGCCGAAGGCGAGCGCATCGCCCGCGCCGCCGGCAATGCTGACGTGGTGATGCTGAAAAACCATGGTCCGCTGGTGCTGGGGCCAAGCATCGCCGAGGCCTGGGACGACCTTTACTACCTCGAACGCGCCGCCGAGGTGCAGCTCAAAGCCATGAGCAGTGGCCGCCCGCTGAAACCCGTGTCGCATGAAATTGCCAGCGCGGCGAGCAAGCAGATGCTGATCGGCAACGCCGACAGTGCGCGGCTGCATTTGGATAGCGTGAAGCGGCAGTTGGCCAAGCGCGAGCCCGAGTACAGCATTTGATTGGGGCGCGCGATGCTGGTTAAACGCATCGCGGCTAAAGCCGCTCCCACACGGTTGTGGTGAGGTCTAGATAGCCACCAACCCGCGCACGCCATCCGCTTCCATGCTCTCGCCGCGTCCCTGCTGCACGATCTCGCCGCGTGACATCACCAGGTACTGATCGGCCAGCTCCGCTGCGAAATCGTAAAACTGCTCCACCAGCAAAATCGCCATGTCGCCCCGGGCGGCGAGCTTTTTGATCACGGCGCCGATTTCCTTGATCACCGAGGGCTGAATGCCTTCGGTAGGCTCGTCGAGAATCAGCAGGCGCGGGTTGCTTGCCAGGGCGCGGCCGATCGCCAATTGCTGCTGCTGACCGCCAGACAAGTCGCCGCCGCGGCGCTGCTTCATTTCCTTGAGTACCGGGAACAGCTCGTAGATGAACGCCGGCACTTCCTTGGCCTGCGAACCGGGGAAACGCGACAGGCCCATCAGCAGGTTTTCTTCGACCGTCAGGCGCCCGAAAATTTCTCGGCCCTGGGGCACGTAAGCGATACCGGCGTGCACGCGCTGGTGCGGTTTGAACTGGGTGATGGGCTTGCCTTCCCATTGCACCGCGCCTTCTTTGGACGGGATCAAACCCATCAGGCACTTGAGCAACGTGGTTTTGCCCACGCCGTTGCGGCCCAGCAGGCAGGTGACTTCACCGACCTTGGCCTCGAACGACAAGCCGCGAAGAATGTGGCTGCCGCCGTAGAATTGGTGGAGTTTTTCGACTTGAAGCATGTATGTGTCCCTGGTCTGGTGGGGCAAGGGCAACGGCCCCTCTCCCCCGGCCCCTCTCCCGCAGGCGGGCGAGGGGAGCAAAACAAAGCGCGATCAGTCCCCTCTGCCCACGAAGTGGGAGAGGGTTAGGGAGAGGGTTTTCCTACCGCCCCAAGTAAACCTCAATCACGCGTTCATCCGCCTGCACATCGGCCAGCGACCCTTCGGCCAGCACGCTGCCTTGGTGCAACACGGTGACGTGGTCGGCAATGGAGCCGACAAAGCCCATGTCGTGCTCCACCACCATCAGCGAGTGCTTGCGCGCCAGTGACTTGAACAGCTCGGCGGTGAACTCGGTTTCGGCGTCGGTCATGCCCGCCACCGGTTCGTCGAGCAGTAGCAGTTGCGGGTCTTGCATCAGCAACATGCCGATTTCCAGGAACTGTTTCTGCCCGTGGGACAGCAAACCGGCGGGGCGCTGCCGCGAGCTGTCGAGGCGAATGGTGGTCAGCACTTCGTCAATGCGGTCGCGCTGCTCGCCGCTCAGTTTGGCGCGCAGGCTGGCCCACACCGACTTGTTGGTTTTAAGTGCCAGCTCCAGATTTTCAAACACGCTGAGGGCTTCGAATACCGTAGGTTTCTGGAACTTGCGACCAATGCCGGACTGGGCGATTTGCACTTCGCTCATGCGCGTCAGGTCGAGGGTTTCGCCGAAGTAGGCTTTGCCATTGTCGGGCCGGGTTTTGCCGGTGATCACGTCCATCATCGTGGTCTTGCCGGCGCCGTTCGGGCCGATGATGCAGCGCAATTCACCCACGCCGATGTACAGGCTCAGGTTGGTTAATGCCTTGAAGCCGTCGAAGCTGACGTTGATGTCTTCCAGGGTCAGGATGGTGCCGTGGCGCACGTCCAGGCCTGGCCCGGCGGCACGGCCCAGACCCAGGGAGTCGCGGCTGGTGCCGGCGTCGCTGTTGGGGTTCTGGTTGGCCGGGTCGTAAGCCGGTTCCAGCATAAATTCGGGTACGGGCGTGGCGCGCATTTACTGTTCCCCCTTTTTACGCAGCAAGCCGATCACGCCCTTGGGCAGATACAGCGTCACCAAGATAAACAAGGCCCCCAAGGCGAACAGCCAATACTCGGGAAAGGCCACGGTGAACCAACTCTTCATGCCGTTGACCAGCCCGGCGCCGAGCAGCGGGCCGACGAGGCTGCCGCGTCCGCCAAGCGCCACCCACACGGCCGCTTCGATGGAGTTGGTCGGCGACATTTCGCTGGGGTTGATGATGCCCACCAACGGCACGTACAACGCCCCGGCCAGGCCGCACAGCACGGCACTCAGCACCCAAATAAATAGCTTGTAACCGCGCGGGTCGTAGCCGCAGAACATCAGCCGGTTTTCCGCGTCGCGCAGGGCAGTGAGCACGCGACCGAATTTGCTTTTCGCCAACCGCCAGCCCAGCAACAGGCTGGCGGTGAGCAGCGCGACAATTGCCAGGAATAACACCGTGCGGGTGCCTTGGGCGGTGATGTCGAAACCCAGAATGGTGCGGAAGTTGGTGAAGCCGTTGTTGCCGCCAAAGCCGGTTTCGTTGCGGAAGAACAGCAGCATGCCGGCGAAAGTCAGGGCCTGGGTCATGATCGAGAAGTACACGCCCTTGATCCGCGAGCGGAAGGCGAAGAAACCGAACACCAGCGCCAGCAAACCGGGCGCTAGCACCACCAGACACATGGCCCAGAGAAAGTGCTGAGTGCCGGTCCAGTACCACGGCAATTCGGTCCACGACAGAAACACCATGAATGCCGGCAGGCCGTCGCCGGCGCTTTCGCGCATCAGGTACATGCCCATGGCGTACCCGCCGAGGGCAAAGAACAGGCCGTGGCCCAGCGACAGCAACCCGGCATAACCCCACACCAAGTCGAGCGCCAGGGCGACGATGGCGTAGCAGAGAATCTTGCCCACCAGCGTCAGCGTGTAGGCAGACACCTGCAGTGGGTTGTCGGCCGGCAGCAGGTGCAGCAGCGGCAGAATAACCAGAGTGGCGAGCACCACGGCGCCCACGGCGAGGGTCAATTTGGGGCCGGCTTTTTGCGCCAGCGTGAGGCTTATTGGCTGGTTCAATCGATCACCCGACCTTTCAGTGCAAAGAGGCCCTGCGGACGTTTCTGAATAAACAGAATGATCAACGCGAGGATAAGGATCTTGCCCAGTACGGCGCCGATCTGCGGTTCCAGAATCTTGTTGGCGATGCCCAGGCCAAAGGCGGCCATGACACTGCCCGCCAGTTGCCCGACGCCGCCGAGTACCACCACCAGAAACGAGTCGATGATGTAGCTCTGGCCGAGGTCCGGGCCGACGTTGCCGATCTGGCTCAGCGCCACGCCA
>Ga0157370_10002943_pt1 | contig 20275 bp, 15 predicted proteins | sample C35metaG_FD_113463 | JGI IMG/M metagenome (GOLD analysis project Ga0157370, IMG submission 113463) | Corn rhizosphere microbial communities from Kellogg Biological Station, Michigan, USA - C3-5 metaG | ecosystem: Host-associated > Plants > Roots > Rhizosphere > Soil | place: USA: Michigan...
ACGCTTTGGCATCGAAGGTAGCCAGCGCGGCAGGTCCACGTCCGCGGCCACCGGGGCCGCCACCCCGACCCGCCGGTGGTACTTTGCAGCTCTTCAGGTAATCCGCTGGTCTTCCCGCCGCTCCGGCGCCGAATGCCGGCGCCTGGCCGGCAGGTGGTGGGTTCTGCCCCCACATCGCTGTCGCGCCCCAAAGCGCAATCATTGCGAAGCTACATTGTGCTCGTTTCATACATCCTCCCCGACCGAGAATAGCAAAACGTCCTGGATCACTACCGCCCTTCGGGTCTTCACCCTCTTCGCTAGCCATGCGGCAGGTTACATGCACCTTCTCATCTACTATAATTCTTGAAGAATTCGCAGCAGGGCCTGGGAGGCACTCATCATGACGAACGAAGACAAATTGCAGCCGGGCCGGCGGCAGTTTCTCAAGGGCAGCCTTGCGGCAAGCGGAGCGATCCTAGCGGGTCAGCAAATGCTCGGTCCGCAAGCCGCGATGGCCGTTGAGGGGCCGCTGGCGGACACCGCCTACGGCAAAATTCGAGGCTACGCCGACGGACCGATCAAAGTGTTCAAAGGCGTGCCCTATGGCGCGTCGACGGAGGGCGCTAACCGCTGGCTGCCGGCAAAGCCGCCTAAGGCTTGGAGCGATATCCGCAAAACAACCCAGCAGGGTCCGATGTGCCCGCAGCGCTTCGGGGCGCCGATGAAAGAAGAGACGGACATGCTGCAAACCGGTCCGTTCAGCGAGGACTGCCTGAACCTCAACGTGTATACTCCCGCAGTCGGTAGGAACTCCGGCAAGCGGCCCGTTATGGTGTGGTTTCACGGCGGCGGATTCTCGGCAGGCTCGGGCGGCGCCACCAGCTACGATGGCCGCAACCTCTGTGAAAAGCACGATGTCGTGCTGGTGACGGTGACTCACCGGCTGAATATCTTCGGCTTTCTTTACCTGGCCGACCTTTATGGTGACGCCTACGCCGACTCCGGCAACGCCGGCATTCTGGACTGTGTGGCGGCGCTGCAGTGGGTACGAGCGAATATCCCCAATTTTGGCGGAGATCCTGGCAAAGTGACCATCTTCGGCCAGTCCGGAGGCGCGGGCAAGGTGTCGACCCTCATGGGAATGACCCCGGCGAAGGGCCTCTTCCACCGCGCTGTCGCCGAGAGCGGCGCTGCTGTGCGCTCCGGCGTGAAAGCGCAGGCTGCCGAGGCCGCCAAACGCGTGGTGGATGCTCTGGGCGTCAAAACACTGAGCGAGTTGCAAGCCGTCCCGGCCGATAAGTTGGTGCAGATCATGGCCGCCGCGCGCTTCAATGCCTCACCCGTGGTGGACGGGCGTTCTCTGCCGGCTAACGTCTTCGATCCCGTGGCTTCCCCTCTCTGCGCAAGCGTTCCTTTCATGACCGGCATGACGCGCAACGAATCGAATTTCTTCAGCGCGACTCCCCCGCTCGATCCCATCGACGATGTGCATCTCCAAGAGCTGCTGAAGGGGAACTTCAAGGGCATTGCGCAGGAAGATCTCGACCGGCTCATCAAAACAGTCCGCAATCAGAATCCGGGCCAACCCAACCAGATCATTTACCAGCTGATCGCCAGCCAGGCCTTCATGACTGGGATCGAGGACCAGGCAAATCGCAAGGCGGAGCAGAATGGCGCGCCGGTTTTTGTTTACTACTTCGCTCACACGGTTCCGGCGCGGGGAGGAAAGCTCGGGGCGCCGCATACCGCTGAGATTCCCTATGCGTTCGATAGTCTGGCTCACGCGGAGCCCCTGATCGGGACCGTCACTCCGCGCGAGCAAGCTCTCGCGGATAAGGTCAGTCTGGCCTGGACCAATTTCGCGAAGACTGGTAATCCCAGCAATAAACTCATGGGGACCTGGAAACCGTATAACGCCAAAGAGCGGCCCATCATGGTGATCGACGATCAGCCAAAGCTTGTCAATGACCCGCTGCATGACTCGCGGGTCATCATTGCTGAGCTGCGCGAGAAATATCAGACGGTCCGCTAGAAATTGCCGCCGGGGTACGGCGTTCAAATCGCCCCGGCCCGGCCAATAAATTTTGCCGGGCATCTTGAACTGGCACGGGCAGCTCGCCATATGTGAGATCTGGCGGACTCTGCTTCAACACAAACTCCGGCGCCGCCTAGACGCCCTGTTTGAGCATCTTCCGAGCTTCTCGAGCGCAGGCACCACAAGAGGCCGTCCGCTCCCGATTGCGAAAAGCAGAGTAACCCAAAGCATTCCCCGAGCGCCTCTATCAGAATGTTTTTCGTTCTAATGCTATTGGCGTCGGGCGTGGCTCGCGGTGCTTCCGGGGGCGTTACGTTCGACCGAGACGTGCTGCCCATTTTGCAACGAAGATGCCAAGTGTGTCATCGCCCGGGCGAGGCAGGCAGAGGATCGTTCCTGACTTATGAGACCACGCGTCCGTGGGCGCGGGCAATCAAGACGGCGGTGTTGACGCGTAAGATGCCTCCCTGGTTCGCCAACCCGGAATATGGACACTTCCTCAACGATCGGCGACTGACGGACGGGGAGATTCAAACGTTGGTTTCGTGGGTCGATGCGGACGCCCCGGAGGGCAAGCCGAGCGATAAACCGGCACGCGTGAAATGGACCAGCGGCTGGAATGTGGATGCGGACGTGGTGTTGGAAATGCCCAAGGTTTACACAGTGCCAGCCAGAGGGGTGCTCGATTATGTGTACATTGTCATTCCCACCAACTTCGAAAATGACACCTGGATCACCGCCGGAGAAATTCGCCCTAGCGACCGTTCCGTGGTGCATCACGTCAGCGCGTTTTGGCGGCCGCCTGGGTCGAACTGGTTGAAGTCCGCAAAGGCAGGCGTGCCGTATGAGGCTTCTAAACTCGAGATGGATGCAGTGCAAGCACGGCCGGTTGGAAATGGACCGGCGCCACCACGGTTGGAGGACGGCGCAGAGTTTCTCGTCGGATATTCGCCGGGCATGCCGCCGCAGGATTTCAGCACGGATCACGCGGCCAAGGTGATTCCGGCGCAATCCGATTTGGTGCTGGAGATGCACTTCACGCCGAACGGGAATGCTGCGGTTGAAGAACGCATTCAAGTTGGTTTCGTGTTGGCCAAGATCGAGCCTACCCGGAGGTTCATAACCATTTCGAACTGGTCCTGGAAGGTGGCCATTCCCGCAGGTGACGCAAACCACGAAGGCCATGCGTCCATGACCTTCAACCAGGCCGTAGACCTAGTTTTCCTGCAGCCGCACATGCATTTGCGCGGAAAAGACATGTCGGTGAGACTGGTGTATCCGAATGGAGAATCGCAGATCGTGCTGGATGTGCCGCACTACGAATTCGACTGGCAGATCGTTTATTACGAGGCTAAACCGTTGCACATTCCTAAGGGAACACGCATGGAGATTACCGCCCACTGGGATAATTCGGCCAACAATCCGTTCAATCCCAACCCGGCGGCGGACGTTCACCTGGGTCCGCAAAACACCGATGAGATGCTGGTCTGCCACACCGGCTTCACGGTGGACCGGCGGGCATCGCTCGTCAATCTGGTCACGATCGAAAGCGGCCTGAACTAGCGGGCCGCTGTAGAGATTTTCCAGAACACTGACTGGAGGATCATGCTGAAAATAGCATAGGTTCGTGCCCAGGCTTGACAATATCCGGCGCGTCGAACGGCAGCACTTCCTGACTCATGGGCGAGGATCGCTACCGATAATGATGATTATCGGGATCGGGCCCCGTGAATGTCTTCCTACTGGTATCTGGCCTATGGATCAACGGGAGCGAGGGATTCGCTCGTTGCGCATCGCCGCGTGCCACGCGAATACAGCAAGGACCACAGCCGACTGTCGCACATCCTCGATTTTGACGGCGTCGGCCAAGTCAACGTTTGTGTGCCTGGTGCGAACGTCGTAGTTCTCGAAATCCTTGATCGCCGTGAAAGCAGGCACGCCTGCCTCTACGAACGGCACATGATCCGTACTTCCGATCCCCTCGATCACGTTCCGCCTGACGCCCAGGTCGGCGAGCGGAGCGAGCCAAGCATCGAAGATCTGCTTCGCCGCTGCATTTCCCTCCATATAGAAACCGTAAGTTTTTCCGCTACCCGGATCGTCGTTGAGGTAGACCGAGATCCGGTCGCGCGCGGCCTTCTCCCCAAGATGCTGTGCCACCCAAGCCCGGGATCCGACCAAACCCTGTTCCTCGCCCCCCCAAAGGACAACGCGGATCGTCCGTCGGGGCGAGGCGTGGAGTGCAGCCAAAATGCGCATCGCCTCCAGCGCAGCCGAGGCTGCGTCTGCATTGTCCGTGGCGCCCACCGCCGTGTGCCACGAATCCAGGTGAGCGCCCACAAGAACGACCTCGTCTTTGAGCGCTGGATCCGTGCCCGGGATCTCCGCCAGGACGTTGTCGCTGTCAAGGCGGTCCTGGTTGAAACGGACGCCGACCTCGATGCGGAGTTTCACGGGCTCTCTGGCTTTAGCCAAGCGGACGAGCATGCTGTACTGCTCGGAAGAAAGCACCACTGTGGGCACGGCGTCCGGGGCCGTCGCGGGGCTGCCCTGGACACGCACGGTCCCGTGCTGCGTCGCCGATGGAGCAAGCGCAACGCCCGCCCCGTACTTTTGAAGACGTGCGAGTATATCGCGCTGTGGCGTCCGGCTGGATGGGCCCGGAAAAGGAGGGTTCCCGGTCTGCACGGGCCCTTCGCCTTTAGATGGTTCCGGCCGGTCCTTGCGAAGGAACTCTGTCTGCGGCCGCGCCGTCAGGACGATGGCGTTGCGGAGTCGGCTGCCGAGCGCATCGATCTCCTCGATGGTACTGTCGCCGATATAGATGGGCGTTCCCGCCAAGACTCCCGCGGTTGACGGGGACCAAGCCTCGGCGTACCCGAGGAGTGGCATGTAGCGCGGCTCCGTCATCTCGAGCGTAAACTTCTCCAGGGTCCAGCCGCGACCAAACTTGAACGGCTCGAGGCGCGGGTTTACCAAGCCCCACTCCCGGAACCTGTCCACAGCCCAGTGGGCAGCCTTGTCGTAGGAGGGAGATCCTGAAAGCCGTGGCCCGAGTACGTCCGTCAACATGTAAAACAGATCCGAGGCCACCGAGTGGCCTTGCTCTTCGGCCCGGATCGCAGCGATCTTTGCCGTGTCGACCGGCTCTTGCGCGGCCGCGCCCGTCTGGAACAACCCGATCACCACCGCGGCTGCCGCGGGCAGCACAAAGGTTTCTATTCGAGCCAATCGCATGACATCCTTCCCGGCGCCACTGGTGGTTACCTCAGACGCGAAGACGAGAACCCGTGTGGCAATTCCGGCGCCTGTTCGTATTATCCTTCTCATTGTCGTCGCCATCTGGCCCCAAAGCAAACTTTCGAGTCCGACGACGCCGGCGGCTAAGCGGGCCGGCGGAAGTGGCGGTCAGTCGGCCCTACGACCAGTGGCCGCTTTCGATTTCCCACGGCGGACTGGTGAAGCCGGCATTAGGGGAAGGTGACGCGCAGGATCCCTACCGTTCGGGATCGCTACCGGTTAATGTGACACATCAGACGCGTGACGCGATTCTAGGAATGCGTGACAATTGATGAGTGATCAGCCATAGGGCAATTCTGCTCCTCGCCTGTGGGCCGCTTTTTGGGCAGTCGTACACAATCTCGACAATGGCTGGCGGTGGCGCGGCAGGTATATCCCTAACTAATCCAACCAGTGTCGCAGTGGACATCGGGGGCAATGTCTATGTCGGCGATTGGAGCGGGTTGATCCGCAAAATCTGGGCACTAGATGGTGCCATCACCACAGTCGCGGGTACGGGGACTCTCGGCTATAGCGGGGATGGAGGGCCGGCTACCAGTGCGATGATCGGGAAACCTAGCGGTATCGCCATCGATACCGCGGGGAACATTTACATCGCTGATGCCGATAACAATCGCATACGACGCGTCGAGGCAGCAACCGGGATCATCACGACCATCGCAGGTACAGGCGGGTCCACAGACAGTGGCGACGGAGGGCCAGCGACTCATGGCGGCGTTTCCCGACCATCTGGTGTCGCCATCGACAGTGCAGGAAACGTCTATTTCGGCAGTGGCTGGGCGTGGGTGCGAAAAGTAACAGCTGACACCGGTGCCATCAGCACGGTCGCCGGAAAATTCGGAACAAGCTTCAGCGGCGACAAAGGGCCGGCCATCGACGCTCATTTCTGGGATCCTGTCCCGGGCGCAGTAGATGGCTCCGGAGACATTTTTATCGCGGATTTCGAGAACTCCCGCATTCGCAAAATGGCGGCCGCCACTGGAATCGTTGATACCGTAGCCGGCTCGGCTCCCTGTGCTTCGGGCCCGCTTGGCGTACTGGTTTGCCGTGGCGAATATGCCGGAGATGGTGGACCGGCCACCAGTGCCCGCTTGAATTATGCGTCGGCGGTGGCTGCCGACATCGCCGGCAACCTCTACATCGCGGATACCCTGAATCACCGGATACGGCGGGTGGACGCCTCCACGGGAATGATAAGGACAATCGCGGGCGTTGGAGTCAGCGGGTTTAGCGGCGATGGCGGGGCGGCTCTCGCCGCAGAAATCACGACTCCAGCGGCTATCGCTGTAGACTATGCCGGCAAGGTCTATTTTGCCGACGAGGGCAACGGCCGCATTCGTGTGCTCACTCCCGTGGCGCCAAAACAGTATGCTTTCGACGAATTCCGCGACCGTTGATGCCGCACCGTTGACCGATTCGCCGGGGACCGAGCGGTCGATAATGCTGGACATCGGGACGGTCACTGGTTCGCCCGCTTCGACGGTTTGCCGACGGTGCGTCCAAGTGGAAGGTGAAAGGGGCTATCGGCTACGAGAATTCTGCGCACTAAGGTCAATTGGGGCGAGTCTCTTTTGCAACTGTACAACCACAAGTCCCGTCTTGGTGAACCGTCCAACTTCGGTATAACCCTGGCTCTTATACAAAAAGAGATCCGTGGCTTGAATCTCGGTTGTCTCAAGGTGCGCCAGACTATGTCCTCGTCGCAACGAGTATTCCTCCAGCGCCCGAAGGATGGCTGCACCGAAACCGCGGCGCTGCCACTGCGGGTGAACTCGCATTCGTTTAACCTCAACACTTTCCGTTGACATGGGAACAACTCCTCCCATGGCGACCAGTTCATCCCGCACAAGCCCGATCAAGAACTCGCCGTCTTTGGCCAGAAAATTAGCTTGGATGTCGCGCAGATCCAGCCAAACCTTCTCATATGCCTCCGCTCCCGTACCTGCAAGGGCAGCGCGGTGGAGATTCCAAATGCACTCAGCATCCTCCGGCTGGAAGCGCCTGATTGCGAAGCGTCCCCTGCGCACATTATCACCTTGAACCCCGGCTGAAGCTCTTGTCTGTCTAACCGACTTTTCACCCAAGTGGTCGTAAGGTCGGATTATCAGAAGCTGGCTGGGTCGTCGCCGCCGTGTTCCAAAAGGGGTCCTTTGTGCAACACGATTGCCCCCCTCGGAAACCTATGCGCTGTCGTGTGGTCAGGGGGGATTGTTCTCAAGCCGCGACTTCGTCCAACAGTTTTGCCAAGGCCTCCGGGCGGCTGACATTCGGACAATGCCCGCCGGGAAGGACGAATGGTTCCACGTTCAGCCATTCGCGGGCCGCCCGCATCTGCCAAGCCGGAGCGATGGTTCTGTCATCGAGGCAAGCAATATACGCTGCCGGTACTGGAGGCCAAACCGAGAGAGGGCATTGCTCTTCCATCGCCTTTTTCGCATAGAAAAGCACGCGCGTTGACAACGCCCACTCGATCCGATTTGTGGGACAGTCATGGTACAGGAATTCCAATGCAACGCTGTCGTCCATAGGGTTCTTCCCGATCCATGTAGGGTTGAACATCGACGGATCGGCTTTAAACTGCTCGATGATGCTATGTCCCAGTTGTGGGATAAGAGCTGCCAAGAATATCATGCGACGTGGGCGCCATTGTTCGGCGACGATTGGCAGATACATACCGCTAGCTGAATGTGCGACGCAAACGACGTCCGTCGGTCTTTGACCAGACTCCCTCAGCGCCTGAATGATGATCTCAGCATGGAATGCTGCACCTTCGTCAGTTGGAAGACCTGGGGCTCGTCAAAAGGGGATTGGACGCGCTTGGCAAATTGCATTATAGAATCACGGATCGTGGCCTGGAGCGCCTGCGATGGCTCAGTTTGCAGGGTAGTGCTACAACAACACTAAAAGAACTGATCGTGCCATTCCTTCGGAAGTGAGGTGTCCCACCGTTCCCATCCAACCATCGCAACCGAAAACGTTTCTTGTACTTCCATTTTCGAAAGTTATACCCTAGTGACATATGGCCCTTGCCATATGATATTCCCATTCGGGTCAATGTAAGCTATCGTCTCCATCGTCGAAACGAGACATCGTCCATGCTCAAAGTCGCCAGCGCCTAAGAATTCGCCCTCAAAAGCTTGGCTACCAGTTTTCGTGAGAAATCGAAAGCGAGTCTCGTTCGGTGGAGACGCGGCTGCAAGGCCTTCCGAGAAGTAGTTAGCAAATCCGTATTTGGGCGAGATGACGAACGCACCTGTCTTGTCTATGTATCCCAACGGTCCCCTTTTTGCGATTGCCGCAGGTGCCAGAGATTCCCGAAAGTCCATGCAGTTCCCATATCTTGGCGGAATAACATACTCGCCTTTCCGATCAATGTATCCCCAGCTTCCGTCGATGTTCACTCGTGCCAGGCCTTCGCTGTAACTTCGAGCTGAGTCAAACTTAGGTGGAATGATAAACGATGCTCCCTTATCGATGTATCCCCACTTTCCTCCCGATTGCACTGGAGCGAGGCCATCTACAAATTGGCGAGCCTCTTCAAAGAAAGGTGGGATAACGACTGCGCCCATCAGATCTATGAAACCAAACGTTTCTCCGTTCCATACATAGGCGAGTGAGTCATTATAGTCGGAGATGGTCCGATATTTAGGAGGTAGGACAACACTGCCGTCATCGCTGAGAACGCCGACAAGTCCACTAGCCCCATAAAAATGCGCTCGTCCTTCACAAAAGCGCAAAGCCTCCGAGTAGACGCAAGGAATGAGGACGGTCCCATAGCTATTAATTACTCCCCATCGGTCATTGAGTCTCACCGATGCTAGGTCGTCTCTGAAGGAAGTTGCATCCTGGAAATGTGCATCGATAACAGTTCGACCTTCGCAGTTGATATAACCCGCCTTGTATTCGTCGGGGCTAGCTCCGCGGCGCACATAAAATGGAAAAAGGGTCTCCTGGTTCACTAGTCTCCTTACGGAATGCACCCCGGACCACCTTGGTGAGGTCGAAGGCAGGCGTCAGAGCACGGTGACCTCTATGTTGAAGTTCCTCCACCAACAGCTTCCAGCCCTCCGGCCCTTGTCCGCTGCTGTGCATCAGACAGAAAGTGGTTGCAGCCCCGGCGGTATCGTTTCTAGTCGCCATGGCTCAATCTTAGTCGAAAGAGGGGTGAATGCCCCACACTCGAAGAATCGCGCACCGGTTCGATCGTCCAGTGAGTTCGCGCCAGTACTACCTCGTCGCGCAAAGGTTAAGTTTCGGGACGAAATCGGGCCCGACGATAGTGCTCCTTAACGGGCTCCTAGGATTGCATGGTCAAATAATCGAGCACGCCGAGGGTCACCGAGCATAAGCGGCTTAAACAGCTCATTCCATAAACGACCTAGGGGCGAGAGCGCAAACCGCACACCAGTGGGCGCCCAAGACTGATACACTCCGAAAAAGATACGTCACTCCGAGGAGGATTCTTGTCCAATCTCGTGCAGAACCTGAGGTATGCGGCGCGTATGCTCCGCCGGAGTCCGGGATTTACCGCAGTCGCCGTTCTGACACGAGGAGTCCCGAGGCCGTGCCGAGGTCGAGATCCATTACGAGGAGGCCAGTTCCGGGGCGCGCGTTGGTGTAGGATGTCATCAGGGAGGAGCAATCGCATGAATGTCCGCTACCTCGTGCCGTCCTTGAGCCGCCGGCTCCTGTCCATGGGTTCCCTTATGTTGGTGGCCGGCTTGCAGCAGCCGGTTCACGCCTCGGGCGTAGACCTCTCGAAGTTCAGGCGCATCGAGCCGCAGTACATCGCGGCGCTGGGAGACCCCGGGGCCACCTCCGGCAACGGCGCGCAATCATGGGGCCTCTGGAGCCAGGACCCGGGCCCGCGCGGTTGCAAGCTGGACCGCTACGATCAATTGAAGGCGGCCGGCGGCGTGGCGCCGTCACAGTGGAAATTCGACGCTGCGGACTGGTGGCTCGAGGAACACGGCTTGATCATGGAGAAGCCGACCTTTCCGCTGCCCCCTGGGAAATACCTCGTCACGGGCGACCGCAAGGTGACGACCGTGCTGACAATTCATCCCAAGGACAAGAATGGCAATCAGCAGTGGGAACTCGCCGATGGCGCGACCCTCTACGATGTCACCCATCTCGGATGCCGCTCCGCACGCTACAAGCCGGCGACGGCGAACAACTCGTGCTCGCCCGCGAACGTTCGGAGCACGGGTTTTCCGGTGAATCCAGGTGCGGCCATGCCCGTCGTGAACGGCTGCCGCAAGCAGGACTACGCGGTTCTCATTGTCGTTGGACTGCCCGCCACTCACTGAGTTCAACTGATACTTACGTTGGCGGTATTACGGTAGGGTCTGATGGAGCGTTATGGTTTGGGGAGTTTGGCAAGATTGGGCGAATTACCATTGACGGAATCGTCAGTGAGTATTATGCGGGGAGTTCCTTCATCCAAGGCATCACTTCAGGGCCAGACGGGGCGCTGTGGTTTACAAATTTCGAAGGCCCCTCTAGTATCTGGCGAGGCGTCATCGTCCCCGTCGTCGGCCCTTCGATCTACTCCAACCCTGCTCCGGATGGAGACGTCGGACTTGCGTACCATTTCGACGTCCGTGTGGCCGATGGCGTTCCCCCTTACAGCAACTGGAGCGTAAGTAGCGGGTCTCTCCTCAGCCCTGCTTTAGGATGAAATTTTCGACTACTTAGTGGAGTCGCCGATGCCGCCGAAATTGTAGTTGTCAGGCTTCTTCGCGTGGAAACTATTGCTGACTACTGGGATTCCTCTCTCGGTCATCAATCGAGTCAACAGAGCCACTGTGGTCGTATGATAAATTCCAGAGGCCCCGCCGATTGGAACACCTTCAGCCCAATTCAACGGCGTCATGCGGACGGAACTGGCGCCGAAACCGTAATCTTCGCCATTGTCCTTGGCGTCCAATTTTGCGCCGTGATCGACGAGAAGCTGAACCGCTTTGTCCGCTCCCTTGTGTGCTGCACCATGCAGCGCCGTAATCCCGTGAGTGTTGGCAGCGTTCACGTCCGCGCCCAACTCCAACAGCAAATTCAAAACTTGCAGTGTCTCCGCTTCGGAATGTTCGCGGAGCATTCCGTCTGACCAGCCTACGCCCGCCGCCAGCATCAGAGCGGTGGTTTTGTCGAAGGTTGTTATTGAAGGATCCGCGCCGTGTGCCAGTAAGAGACGCACTACGGTGAGGTCGCCGCACATAGCCGCCCGTAATAGTGGCGTCGCACCAGCTTCTTTTAACCATAACGAATTCATCACCTGATGAACTTCGGTATCCGCCTTTATCCGAATGTTAGGGTCGGTTCCACGATCGAGAAGAGTCTTGATCAACTCCAGAACGCCGTCAGTGTTGGGCCCGGGTATGGCTGTAATTTCCTGATTGCGATTCTTTACGGCCAGATAGAGAGGCGTCCAACCCTTGGCATTGGCCGCGTTGGGTTTTGCTCCGTGATCCAGCAGGAAAAGAGCGATGTCGTAATAGCCGTTCTGGACGGCGACCAGCAGGGGACTGCTCCCATCGACGGAGGCCCCGTTCACATTGGCGCCAGCCTGAACCAGAACTTGCACGCAATCCATGGCTCCTTGGCGAACCGCGTACAAAAGGGCAGTGAGCGCGCCCTTGAGTGGCAACGAGCGAGCCTGGGAGTTGCCGCCCGCGGTCGCGGCGGCAAGGGCCGCATCCGTTGCAAACCCGCGCCCGCGCTTTCGAATAGGCAGAACGGCGGCCTGCGCGTTGACGTCGGCTCCATTCGCTAATAACAACTGAATAATAGAAGCATGGCCTTGCTCCGCGGCCCACATCAGGGCAGTGGTGCCATGCAAATCTTCTTTGGCGTTCACAGCGGCGCCGTGTGCGAGCAGTACTTGTACCGCGTCGGTCTTGCCCGTACGCGCCGCCATCATCAACGCGGTTTCTCCGTGACGTAAGATTGGAGCATTGGGATCGGCACCTGATTTTATGAGCAGCTCAATCAAAGATTTACTGCCGTTTATGCTCGCCAGAAATAATGGAGTGGCTTGATCCCGGTTCGCGGCCATTACATTTGCGCCGGCCCTGATAAGCAATTCCGCGGTCCCGACGTCATCCCAATGCGCCGCCCAATGGAGCGCAGTGGTGCCATCCGCCTGCGGAACATTTACGTCGACTCTTTGCTGCACCAAGGAGCGCACGGTTTCCGCCTGCCTCTGCATAGCCGCATCGGCGATGGGGCTGCTGGCAGAAATAACGCACGCGACCGACAGGAATCCTGCACCGCACAACATCCCGACTCTGGATAGGAACCGCACCGTGCTCTCCGATGGATACCGAAAGCTAGAGCGAGATTGTTCCCGTGCTGTCACCGATACTTTCCTTCTCGATTCCGAACATATGCAGCGTGGTTAGCAGCAGATTCGAAGTCGAACCCTTGGCTTTGATGTGCGTTCCACCTTTATGCTGTCCCATGGCGCCCCCAATCACCATATGCGCGACATTCGTATGACTGTGTAAATTGGAATCTCCCATGTTGCTGGCCCACAGGATCATCGTATGATCCAGCAAGGTGCCGTCGCCGTCAGGTATAGATTCGAGCTTGCCCAGGAAATAGGGCAAACATCCCACGTGGAACCGGTTAATCTTGGCCCATTCCTCCAGGCGCTTGGGAACTGCTCCATGGTGGGAGGCCGCATGATTCGCAGTCGAGACGCCACATTCGGGATAACTTCGCAGGGTTTGGTCATGCGCGTACATGAGCGTCGAAACCCGGGTGACGTCTCCCCTGAATGCCAGCACCTGCAGATCCCACATCAGCTTAATATGTTCTTCGAATGACTCCGGGATTGCGAGAGGGCCTTGCGACTCGGGCGAGTCTTCCGCAGACTTCGCTACATTACGCAGACGCCGTTCGATCTCACGGATATCTTCGAGGTACTCGTTCAATCGATGGCGATCCGTGTTGGGGAGAGTTTTATTCATCCAAGCCACTTCGCCCGTGACCGCATCGAGCAGGCTGACGGTTGCCTTCTTACGCGCAATTCGCTCCTGCGGATTGCTGCCATCGCCAAACAAGCGTTCAAAAACCAGTTGTGGGTTGGCTTCGTGCGGAAGCGGCTTGGTGGGCCCTGACCAGGAGACCGAGTTCACGTAAGCGCAGCTATAACCCCAGCCGCAGGTGAGCATGGAGCTCTGGTCTTCGATCCCCAGTTGAATTGAAGGTAGAGTATTGCTCTGACCATGCTTCTCCGCGATCATCTGATCAATGGTGGTGCCCAAATGAATATCGTCGCTCAGCGTTTTCTTGGGGCTGACGCCGCTGAAGGTCGCCGCGCTTCGGGAATGATCGCCGCCGGTAAATCCGGGAGGCGGCATGGACGAATAAGAGTCCAAGCCGCTGATCACGGTGATGTGCTCTCGCCACGCTTCAAGTGGCTTTAACACAAAGGGATACTCAGAAACTGGCCCCACCGGCATCGCCCAGTAGTCCGGCGCCCACCCGTGGGGATTAAAAATGCCAACAAAGCGGGGGATCTTGGGAGTAACTGCCGCACTGGCGAGGGGCGATAGGGCCGGCACCATCGATTCCAGCAATGGCAATGCCAGGGTGACGCCCATGCCCTTCAAAACCGCTCGGCGTGGAATATGTTTCTTGCTTACGAACATGCTGTGTTCTCCTGATGCTTACTGTGAACTGGCAACACTTACACGGCTCTCCACTTTACGGTTCATCTGAAACGGATCGCTTTCGACGATGCCGATAATCAGCGATGAAAAACGATAATTATTGCGCTCGGCCTGATGCACAATCGACCGAACCACTGGCATGTCCTGATATTCCACCCCTCGCCCCAAACCATAAGTGAGCAACTTTTCGGTGAGTGTCCGCACAAACTGCGGGGAATAACGAACCAGTGCCTGCCGGAGGCTTGCAACGCCGTCGATCTTCGTACCGTCAGTGAGCTGGCCGGAAGCGTCTAACTTCTGTCCGTACTGGGTGGTTCTCCATTGCCCGATCCCGTCGAAGTTCTCGAGCGTGAACCCGATGGGGTCCATCATCTTATGGCAACTGGCGCAGGCCGGGTTCGCCCGGTGCGCCTCCATTCGCTCCCGCATGGTTTGCTCGGCAGATGCCCCGCTTGCGATTTCCTTAAGCGGCGGCACATTCGGCGGCGGATCAGGGGGTATCGTGCCGAGGAGATTCGTCAGCACCCATTTGCCGCGCTGCACCGGAGACGTGCGGTCGGAATCCGACGTCACGAGCTCGAAACTTCCTTTTCCCAGCAGTCCCCGGCGCACATCCAACGCTCCGTCAAGCCGTACGCGCCGGAATTGGCTGCCATAAACATTCGGGACACCATAATGCTGGGCCAAACGTTCGTTAACGAAAGTATAATCCGCGTTCAATAGATCGATTACGTTTCGATCTTCGCGCATGATGCTTTCGATAAACATCTCCGTCTCAGTCCGGAAAGCCTGCCGGAGATTATCATCGAAATCAGGGTAGATCATGCCTTCCGGCGTCGAACTTGCCAATGCCCGTAACTGGAGCCATTGACCGGCGAAGTTTTTTATCAGTTCGTGTGATCGGATATCGGCTAACATGCGCCGCACCTGCTGTTCGAGCACAGTGCGATCCTTAAGTTTCCCTTGCGCAGCAAGCCCTTTGAGTATGTCGTCCGGCCCGGAGCTCCATAGGAAGAAAGAAAGACGCGACGCCAACTCCAGATCACTGACGTGGAACTGCTCGCCCGGTTTTAAGTTAGAGGGGCCGCCTTCGGAGCGGAAAATAAATTGTGGATTGGCGAGGACGAACTGGAGCGCCCTTTCGATCCCATCTTCAAAAGTCCCCTCGTTCCGCCCAGCTTGATAGAAATTCAGCAAAGCTTCGATATCCCGATCCACCACCGGTCTTCGATAGGCTTGGCGAGCCAACCCGCTGAGGATTTTTTTGGCACACGGGATCTCTTCGCTCTCTTTCGAGGGCTGGCACACCAAAATCTTGTTGCGGCTCGGCGTGTTAGCCGGACGCTTGCCGTTGTATGGTCCCGCGATCGTAATGGAACTGACCTGTGGGGTGAATGTGAAGCCATCGACGAGATTGTCGTCCAGAATGCTTCGGCGATAGTGGCGGTTCAAGTCGAGGCTGGGTACATAGGTCGTCGCGAGGAAGCCCAGTCCTACGGTACGCGGGCCGGCTTTCACCGCTACGCGAAGTTCATTCTTCTCCTTGACTCCAATCGAGACTAGGGGAACGTCGGTGCCGATTTTGAACAACTTCAACCGCTCGCCGTCGAGGGTGAGTTCGAGCTGCTGATCCTCGTTGTCGCCACCGAACAATCCTCCCAGCGTGGTCCTCACCGGCAACCAGGAAATTACATACTCGCCATCGGCTGGGAAGTAATGACGAACCAACATCCCGCCGCGCGTCCCGAAGGATAAGCCTTCGACGTGATCTTCCTGGGAATAATCGTCACGGACATAATATACTTTCCTGGCCGGCGCAGTTTCGTGGCCCAGAGCCAAACGGCCGATCTTGTTCGCAGCCGAGACGTATCCTTCCACTAACGTTGGAGACATGCCCAGTCCGCTTACCACGTTGTCGAAGCCATAGCCTGTGTCGTCGACTGGAAGATAAGCCGTAGGATCGATATCCAGCGCCAGAAGGTCGTGAATTGCATTCGCATACTCGGTCCGGTTGAACCGGTGCACACTGGGCACGGCTAAGCGAGGCTTTGCGGCCGCGGCACGGTCAAGTTCGTTCTCCAGCCCGACCGTCAGAGCTTCATACTCGGTAGCGCCGGGCCGCGGCAATCCCAACGGCGGCATCATCCCGGCGCGCAGTTTACGCACGACCTTTTCCCATACTTCAGCGTTGTCGCCGACTTGTCCGGGGTCCAGTTTATCCAGCATTAAGCCAGCGGTTTTCAACTTCTGGTTGTGGCAGGCAACACAATACTGGTCAAGCATAGTCCGCAGCAACGAGGCTGTCGGGCGTGCGCCCGCCACCTGGGCGTTGGCAAGGAGCGGCAGCAAGAACCAAACTCCACAGTTGAAGATCATCCTCACTAGCTTCATGTTTGGACTCAACACTGGGGCCCGCATCGCCCCGAGAGCTCAAGCTAAACTCCTGCAACTGCAAGCGGTCAAGATTACATCAGAGCCGCCGACAGGTGTCAACCCCCGCCGGGTCAGAACACGAACTTCATTGAAATCTGGATGATTCTTGGATCCAGCGCGCTGGTGATGGTGCCAAAGCTGGACGAGGGGAAGCTGGTACTCAGGCCCGAGGTCCCTGCTGCAAGGGCCGGAGGCGCTACGCCTGCCCGGAAGCTATTGGTAAGGTTGAAGGCATCTCCACGCACTTCCAGATTTTGTCGTTCCCTGATTTTGAAGATTCTGGACAAGGACAAATCGAGCTGCCAGAATCCGGGTCCAGGAATATTGTTTTTGCCAACGCCGCTAATCGTGCCCGCAGCGGGGGTTGCAAAAGCAGCGGGATTGATCCAGCAAGCTGCGCTGGGATTTGCGCAGAGGGGATTTTGCAGGATTTGAGCGGGCCGCTGGCCCGTGTTGCTATTCAGGGCCACGTCGGTTGACGTAGTCACGGTAAAGGAGCCACCCGTCGTCGCTCTATAGATTCCGGCTAGCTGCCACCCACTTACCACCGCTTTCGCTAGACGGTTCGAGAACTGGGGAGCCTGCGCGACCACGGAAAGGTTGAAAATCTGCCGGCGATCGGAAGAATAAGTACCACCGCTTCCGACCGATTGACAATTACCGCGATCCGCGCGCCGGTTGTTGGGATCTCCGATACCGCTGCCAACACCCGCCGTGCTGTCACCGAGAGCGAGATCGCCGATGCAATGGGACCAAGTGTAGTTTGCATCCATGCTCACACCGTTGCTTAGCCGGCGCCGCGCGGCGAGCAACAAGCCGTTGTAGCCGGCGGTGCCGCCATCCTGAAAGACATCCAGAAACCCAATCAACTGAGCGCCGGGTTTGCCCGTTAGCGTCAGTGCCCGGCGCGAATTCTGATTCGCGATGGTGTTGCAGCTAGTGACTACCCCGTTGGCGCAAGGAAGAAGCTTCGGCGGATTCATCTGCGCCGTATACCATAGGTGTTCCGTTTCGCTTCCAACATAGCTCGCTGAAAGCAGCCAGTTATTCCCTATCTGTTTCTGAATGGCCAGATTCCACAGATGAGCTTCGGTGGTTTTCAGATTCGGTTGAATTGGGATAAAAGATCCGAAAGGCAAAAACGGCGCATTGGGGCCCAAGTCGTACGGGAAGACGTTCGCACCTGGATTCGTAGCGTAGGGATTGTTGAAAATACCGCCGCTGACAGTCGCCGCGTTCCCAAAGGGGGGCGCGTTTGCGGAATTTGCAAACATCTCGCCAGCCGCAAAATCATAAGCGATACCGTAGGAGGCGCGTATCGTCATCCGCCCATCTCCTTTGGGAGACCAAGCCAAGCCAACCCGTGGAGCAAAGAGGTTCCACTGCTTGTTCATCCCTGAATTATCCGGGAATCCTGGATCGCCCGGGTAGGTGAACCCGGCAGGCGCATTAGCATACACCTGGGTCTTTGTGCCGGCTAAAAACTTCGCAAGACTAAAGTTATAGGTGCCCCCATTGGTCAGCTGGAAGGGTAAGAAGGGATCCCAACGGAGGCCCAGGTTAACTGTTAAACGGGAACTGACTTTCCAGGTGTCCTGAGCATACATTCCAAGGTAGGGCTTCCTGTCGAGCTCATTATTCGGTCCGCCATAAGTAAACGTATTTAACGTTCCTAAAAGAAAGGCGGGGAGGCTACTGAAATTGAAACTCCCCACGGCATTGACGTGGCCGTAAACGTTGTCGTTGGTTATCGAACCTGTAACGCCGAAGCCAAACTGATGAGCGCCTCGCACCATACTCACGTCGTCGCTCAGTTGCCATAAGTTCTGATCATGCAGGCTATCGGTGACATTTCCACCGATGGTAAATCCGCTGGTAACGCTGACCGTAATCTGTTTCGGGAGGTAGCCGCAGTACATTTTCACGCCCACATCGCAGCCATCGAAGAATTCACCGTTAAAGCGATGAATAGCTTCGCGGTTAAAGGAGGCGCGAACCGCATTAACCGTCGTGGCGCTAATCAGATAGGTATCACCGACGCTCAAGGTTTGCGCCAGATCGTCCAGCCCGTTGAGAGAAGTCGCGAGGATTTGGGTGGGCGTCAAACTATAGGCTGTGGGCCGGTAGTATGTAGTCGCCATATAGCGTCCGAATATGGAATTCTTATCGCTCATTTGGTAGTCTATGCGGCCGACGCCCTGTTGTTCGTTGGAGTGCGTTACTTGGCCGAAGGTGACACGTCCACAGGGGTCGGCCGAAACCGGCAACTTGGCAGCGACCAACAGGGAGGACGAATTGTAGGCTGTGGGATTGATTTTATTACCGGGGAACTGACTCTTAAGCGCGGCCGGTATGTCTTGCGGGCAGGAGCTAAAATCTCCGGCAAGCATCGCGGGGGTCGGAACAAAGGCGACGATACCGGTTGGATCCTGGCGGGTAATGGTGTTCTGATAACCTGCGAAGAAAAATAACTTATCCTTCTTGATGGGCCCGCCCAGCGTGCCGCCGAACTGATTCCGCTTCAGCGTATCGCGCGTGGGGGCGAAAAAGTTCCGGGCGTTGAAGTCGCCATTGCGGAGAAATTCAAACACGTCGCCGTGATAGGAGTTGGTGCCCGATTTAGTCACAGCAGTGATCGAAGCGCCTGACTTTACGCCGTTCTGCGCCGTCAGCGAACTGGTCTCCACTTTAAACTCCTGCAGCGCGTCCGGGAAGGGGAACGGCATATTTGTCGCCATATAAAGGTCGGTATACATCCCTCCATCCAGCCAGAATGCATTTCCAAACGCCTGGCCGCCGGCGACTATGACGTTTATGGTATTCGGGAATCCGGTGGCGCCCGCGACTCCCTGGGGAATGGTTCCGCCGACCAAAGGGATCAGATCTGTCGCCAGTCGCCCGTTCAGCGGCAGTTCCAGGATTCGCTGGTTCTCTATCACGTTTCCGATACCGGTGGCCTGCGTTTCTACCAGTGCCGCGTTCGCTTCCACCTGAACTTGATCGGAGACGGCACCGACCTTCAGTGCCACGTCGACGGTTGGATTCGTAGCTACCTGCAACACGATGCCGGTCTGTACATAGGTGCTGAAGCCCGACTTGCTGACTTCCATGCGGTAGGGACCAATAGGCAGATTTGGAAGGACGTAATTGCCGTCGGGTCCCGTCGTGGTGGCACGGACGATGGCGGTGTCGGTCTGGGTGACCTTCACGTCAGCGCCGGGAACAGCCGCGCCGGTTGAATCCTGAACGCTTCCTTGAATCTGTGCGGTATTCTGTGATTGCGCCCATAATCCGACGCTGCAAACCACCAATGTGCAGATTGCACGTAGAGTTTTGACATTCCCCATATTTCTCACCCCTTCGGCTCAGACGGCGGCTTTCGAAGCCAGGCCGTTGCTATAGATACAACGTTCTTCGCGTGGTGTCAAGAACGGAATGGCGGTGCCTTGACTTACAAGCTCTGGTTTAATATTATTGGCATCGTCCGTCGACTGTGGCGCCGGAACTAGGGGGAAGGCGCTGTCGGCGCTCGAACTTTAAGATAATTGGGGACCAGCCCAAGGACGTTCAATTTCCGAACCCGGCGGGGTACGCCTGTATTCGATTTTCGAGGAGAGAATTCAAACGTGGCCATGAAACATCCTGTCGATCGGCGATTTTTCTTAAAGGGCACGGCGTTGGGCGCCGCGGCGCTGGCAACACAGACGTCGGGTCTTGTTGCGCAGCAGGCAGCCGCCACTGGCGCGGGAGGTCCCCGCAAGTTAGTAGTCGTTGGGGCCGGTATCGCCGGGTTATCCGCAGCGTTAACCGCCCGGGAGGCCGGCGCGTCGGTCGTCGTGCTGGAGCGCGC
>Ga0157370_10002945_pt1 | contig 20266 bp, 17 predicted proteins | sample C35metaG_FD_113463 | JGI IMG/M metagenome (GOLD analysis project Ga0157370, IMG submission 113463) | Corn rhizosphere microbial communities from Kellogg Biological Station, Michigan, USA - C3-5 metaG | ecosystem: Host-associated > Plants > Roots > Rhizosphere > Soil | place: USA: Michigan...
ATCAGTTTTCCGCGACCGGCGCGACCGGAGTCTCCTGGTCTTTGCAGAGCGCACCTTCGTGGCTGACGATATCTTCCGCGACCGGCGTGATCTCGGGGACGCCCACAACTGCGGGAGCCGTCGGAGTGGTTGTAGTCGCGACAGCCGGGCAAACCTCGGCCAGCATGCCGGCCAACTTCACTGTTTATCCCGCTCTGGCGGTGCAGGCATCGACGCTGCCCGCGGGCATCGTCAATACGCGCTACTCGCAGCAGCTCGTCTTTTCGGGCGGGTCGAGCCCGTCCTATACGGTTTCCGCTACGGGCTTGCCTCCAGGGCTCAGCCTCGCCAACAGTGGGATACTTTCCGGTACTCCCACCAGCGCCGGCACGTTTAATTTGTCGGTGTCGGTGAAAGATTCGGCCGGGTTCGCAGCGAGCGGCAACTTCGCCCTGACGATTTTCCCGGCCCTTACAATTACTTCCACGTCTCTGCCGCCCGGAACCGTGGGTGTGACCTACTCGCAATCGCTTTCGGCATCCGGCGGAAGCGGCGGGTATAGCTGGTCGGCATCGGGAGTGCCGCAGGGCCTCAGCGTGAATACGGGCGGCCTGATTTCCGGTACACCGGGCGCGGCGGGCTCATTTCCGCTCAATCTCACGGTCCACGACTCCGCGGAGAATACAGCCACCGCTACGGTCATCCTGCAGGTGAATGCGGGTTTTCGAATCACAACCACCTCGCTGCTGAACGGAATCATCGGCACACCGTATTCGGCTAATCTTTCGGCCTCCGGCAACGTTGGGACGGTGGTCTGGTCGCGAACGGCCGGCGCGCTCCCCGACGGCCTGGCCCTTGCGAGCGACGGCTCGATTGCGGGCACTCCGAAGGCGACCGGCGACTTCACGTTCACTGTCCAGGCGGTGGATTCCACCAACTCGCCGGTGTCCGCCAGCTTCAGCATTCACGTCGCGCTGCCGCCGCCATCGACTCTGATGGCATCGCTCCCTTCGGTGTTGAATCCCGGATCGCAACCGACGGTCACCATTGACGTGAGCCCCACGTACCCCTTGCCGCTGACGACCACGGCGACATTATCCATCTCGCCGGACCTGAGTGGCGGGACGGATCTTGGCTTCACGAACGGCTCCCGAACCATCCAATTCACGATTCCGGCGAACACGACCCAGTATCAGCTTCCTTTTTCGACAGGCACATCGGCGGGCACAATCACAGTGACGTTGAATGTGGACACGACAGGTCAGGCGATTGTGGTTTCGGGCTCGCTGGTGCTCACGGGTCAGGTCAGTCCGGGGGCCCCCTCGATTCGAGACGTGACGGCCACGGCCGCAGCGACGGGCTCGACGCTTTCCGTGGTGGTTACCGGATTCTCTTCGACCCGGGATGTGAAGACCGCCGCGTTTCATTTCACGCCCGCGGCGGGAGCGTCGCTCGCGGCTACCGATTTTGCGCTCGACGTGAGTTCATTATTTACGGCCTGGTACGCCAACCCGGCATCGTTCGTTACCGGTTCGCAGTTCAAGCTGACGGTGCCCTTCACTATCGTGGGCGATCCTGCCACAATTGCTTCGGTGACGGTGACGCTCACGAATTCGGCGGCGACGTCGAACCCGATCACCGCAACCGTTCACTAATATGCCGCGCGACGAATACACAAGCGCTGTGCTCGATATTGAGCCTCATGCACAACGGCGGAGTTCGAACGCCGCTCCTGATGATCCGTTCACGATTCTTGTACTGGGGGCGTTCAGCGGCGCTGCGCTGAAGAAAGGCGGGGCGCCGACCGAAATCGATCTCGACAATTTCGACGCGGTTCTGGCTCGCTTCGCGCCGCAGTTGAATCTGCGCCTTGCCGGAGCGCCATTGCGACTCGATTTTCGCGCTCTGGATGACTTTCATCCGGATGCGCTCCATCGGCGCGTTTCGTTGTTTCGGGATGTTGAGCGAGCGGCGAGCGGCGGCTCGGAAAGCCGGGCGAAGGGCTCCGCTGGAAACGGCGGGGCCGGCGGCCTGCTCGACAGCATTCTCGGTGATCTTCCCGCAGGTTCCGGCGCGGCGTCAGCAGCATCCAGATCTACCGCGGACCCGCAGGATTTGCGGGCGTTTATCGATCGCGCGCTTGCGTCGCATCTGATACCTGCCGAGAGCCAGGAAGAATCGCGGCGGCGAAATCGAGTTCAGGTGGTTACGACCGAACTGATGCGAGCGATTCTCCATTCGCCCGAATATCAGAAACTGGAGGCGCTCTGGCGCGGAGTCTGGTTCCTGGTCCGGCGGGTCGACAGCGGCGCGAATGTGAAAATCTTCATTGCCGAGACCGGAGACAGCGACGAAATCCCCTCCGCCCCGGGAGAACTGCAGTGGAGCATTGTGCTTGTAAATCGCGCCTTCGACCGCTCCGAAGAGAGCGTCGCCAGGCTCAGCCGGCTCGGACGGCAGGCAATGCTCTGGAATGCCGCGCTAATTGCGGAGGCGGAAGCTCCGGCTGAGGAGGATATTTCGCGCGCCGAGTGGGCCCGTTTCCGAACAGCCCCGGAGGCGGCGCACATCGGGCTGGCGTTGCCTCGTCTGCTCGCGCGAATGCCGTATGGAGAATCGGGCGAGACGACCGACGAATTTCCTCTGGAGGAGATGAGTTCGGTACCGGCGCACACCGAATATCTCTGGATGAATCCGGCGTTTGGACTGGCTTATCTTCTCGCCGCCGCGTTCGTGAGCAAGGGATGGAACATGGTTCCCGGAACGGTTCGGGAGATCGACGGCATGCCGCTGCACGTTTATCGGGAAGAGGGCGAATCCGTCGCGAAACCGTGCGCCGAACTGCTGCTTCACGAGACGGATGTCGAGCAACTGCTCGACGCCGGCATCATGCCGATTGCCTCCATCCGCGATACGGATCGCGTGAGGCTGGTACGGTTCCAATCGATTGCGGATCCGGCGCGCTCGCTGGCCGGACCGTGGGAATAACGGACTCTACGAAGCGGCATTGTTATAGTTGACGCAACCAAGGCTTAACCCCTGCCTCGAACATGACGCCCACGGATGATTTCAGATTCCTCAAGCGCGCCGATATCAAACCTGAGAATCAATCATCAGGATCAAGCCGCAAAATCCTGATTGATGATTCCGGCTCACACGAGTTCATGAGAATCGTGCGTTTGGAAATCGCGAGGAATGGGTCAGACGGCGGTTATTATCTTTTCCACGTTTCGGCGAATGGCCGTGGGACGGACACGTGGCACGAAACGCTCGAAGGGGCGCAGTACGAAACTGAGGCAGACTATGGCGTCAATCGGAGCGACTGGCTGGACATTCTCTGATTCTCTAATCGGGGCGCCTCTTGCGTCAGGTATATCTATTCCTACAACGAAATTCGGTAAACCCGGTGCGCATTTTCCCAGGTGAGCTTGCGAAAGATGCCCGGAGTGGTGGATTTCTTCAGCACGGCCAGCGTTTCGCGCGCCACGCACTTTCCCGCAAGGCGGCTCGCGCCGGGATTTCTGGCCTGGGATACACCGCCGCCGTTTCCATCGGCGCACCCGCAATCGCTGCCGAACATGAGCTTGTCCTGATGCCGCTTCAGGAAGTCCGGAGTGAAATCGGGATCGCGCGTTAAAGCGTTGTTACCTGAGTTGGCCGAAAGATCGCCGAAGAGATTGGGGTAATCCGAGAGCCAGCGATCGGTGATTCCGCCCCGTTTGATTGGTCCCGAAGGATAGGCGGCCTGTTCGACGTAATCGGCGCTGATATTGGCCCAGAACGCATCGGCGTGCCCGACGAAAGTGGTTTTGGGATTTGACTTCAGGATGGAATCGAAGCGCTTGAATCCACTATTCCATTTCCCTTCCCCCGGGAAGTGATCGACTTCCTGGAAGTGAACCAGAATGGGCACGTTCAACTCGGCGGCGAGGGCATAAAGTTTCCGCATCTCCGGCCCGTCCGCTTCCACATGTGATTTGAGTTCGCCGAAACCAATCGCACCGCCATCTTTAACGGCTTTCTTTAAGAGATCGGCCGCCTCCGGGTTCGCCGCGTTGGTACCCGCCGACCAGACGAAATGGCCGGGATATTTGGCCTGCATCTGATGCACCTGTTCGGCCGAGTTGTCGCGCGAGAGAAGATTCGCATTCGAAACCCCGCAGCCCTGCATGTGAATCATGTTGGCTTCGAGTCCGCGCCGCAGATGCAGGTGGATATCGATCACCGGTCCGCCCCAGTCCGGAGCGGGCTGTGGAGTTTGGGCGCGAAGAGCCGAGGCAGCGGCTGTGGCAAGGGTGCTCTGAAGGAACTGGCGGCGGTGCAACATGCTCAATAGAGATACCACGCGCCTGAGGCTGCTCGAACACCCGCCGTTGTGCGCCCGGTCAGGTTTTCAGCGCGATTTCAATGCAGCGCTGGTAGCGTTCGGAGGCCTGGTCTGGGTTTTCCGCCACTACCGCCAGCATGATGGCGCCGGCGGCGAGCTTCTCGGCGACATGCGCGGGAGGCGGTACCGGATTGACGTCGGGCGGCGCGATGCTACCGCCGGAAAAGAAGATCGCGAGCCCCAGCGATTTTTCCGGACCTTCTTCAGAGGCGTCCGCCGCGGCCCGGCGATTTGCGTCTGAAGGGTCGGCCACCCATGCGTCGAAAATCGCCAGCGCCGTTCCAGCCTTTTCGGCCCTCAGTTCGCGCAGACACGCCAGCGCCCACGCCACCGCGCGCGCCGGTCCAATCGCCTGGGCAAGGAATCTCACGGCGTCAATCATGAGGCCTTCGCTCACCAGATCGCGCATAAACGCAGAAGGGGTGATGTCCGGGCGCAGTTTCGATTTCGCCTGGTCGCTGAGCGCGGCGTGCCCGATCAACTCCGCAACGGAGCGCAGCTGCTGTTTCGGCTCCGGCATGTCAATTGATCATTGTCAGGGCGCCCTTCACGGTCATGATCCCATCCGCGCTCACGGTCGTCATTACCGCTTTCGCCTCGAGCTGGACAGTGCCCTGAATACTGATCATCATGCCCTTGATGGTGACGCCCTGCTGGTCGAGAACGATGCTGCTTTGTCCTACTTTCAGCTCGATCTGCTGCATGGCCTCGTGAGAGGCGCTGCCCAGTTCCACTTTCGTGGTTTGATTGCCCATGCTGACGGTAATCGACTGGTCGCCCGTACTGACCTTCGTGGTCTGGTTGCCTGTATCGACGGTGATCGACTGGTTTCCCTGATTGATGGTCAGCGAGTGGTTGCCTTCCTTGATCGTGATCGTCGTATCTTTCGTGATGGTCTCGGTGTGCTTGCCGTCCACCACGATAGTGCGATCGTTCTGCACGGTCTGAGAATCATCATGCTCCACTTCCGTGGTCATGTCCTTTTCGGCGTGCAGGAAGAACAGCTCACTGCCCTTCTTGTCTTCGAAGCGGATCTCGTTGAAGTTGTCGGTTCCACCGCCTTTCGAGCTGCGGGTCTTCATGACGGATTGCGTCATGTTGTCCGGCAGCGTGTAGGGTGGCATCTGATCCGCGTTATACACGCGGCCGACGACAATTGGCCGGTCCGGGTCTCCTTCGAGGAAGTCGACGAGGACCTCCTGGCCGATGCGCGGATGCGTAATCCAGCCCCAGTTCTTGCCCGCCCAGATGCTGGCGACGCGGACCCAGCAGGAACTGTTCTCGTCCTTTTTACCGACGCGATCCCAGAAGAACTGAACCTTTACCCGGCCGTATTTATCGACATAGATTTCTTCGCCGGATGGCCCCACGACCACGGCCGGCTGCATTCCCGATATGGTGGGCCTGGGGGTGCGGCGCGGCGGCCGAAAAGCGACCTTTACCGGCATCGCCTGAAAATGATTCTGGTATTGAAATTCGTCGCTCGAGCCTGCAACGTAAGCCGATTGAGACGCGCTGTGCGTTACGGTCGTCAGCAGGTACGCAATGTTGTAGTCGTCGCGGAAATGGTCCGATAGCGTGAACTGATAACCAGGCGCGAAGCTCTCGCAGTCGCTCGTTCCATCCACGGTCTCGGCGGCGGTCTCGAACTCTTCCATCAGGACCCTGGCGTAAGTATCGCCATCCGCCTTGGCGTCATAAAGACCGGGATAATCGTAGACCTCCTGGGTGGTATTTGCTCTCTGGATGATTGTGCTTGTGGTTGACAGCAGATTCGTGGCGGGCGTTTCGAAGTTGTAGTCCGTAAGGGTGGTTTTGGCGGTGCGGACACTGTTCCGGTGATCGAGAGACCAAATTGAGGTCTGGGGAGAAATCGCGCCCACAGGAGCGCTCCGGAGCCACGATACGGGGGTTTGCGGGGCCTCCGGCGCGGATTTCGTCTGGTCCGTCAGCACCAGAGTGTGCTTGCCGTTTTCGTGTTTGAAATACCACGCGATGCCTTCCTGCTCGAGAAGGCGCGAGATGAAATTCAGATCCGTCTCGCGATACTGAACGCAATATTCGCGCGGCGAATAACTGCCGGAAAGACTCTTTTCGTAGTTCGATAGCGACCTTGCGCCAAGAACGGCTTCAACGATATCCGGAACGCTTTTGTTCTGGAAGATCTGGCAATTCGAATACAGACTCAACAACCAGAACGCAGGTACGATTGTGCCCTGGTATGTATACAGGCCGGTCTGGCGGTCCTGACCGGCCTGTACGAAATCGGCAAAAATCCCGTTGATATAGCGCGAGCCCGCGTTACGCAGCTGAATGGAAAGCGTCGCCGAAGTGGTGAGGACATCCTTCGGCGCAATAGAGCCGTTTTCCGAGTACATCTGGACGCGGAATTCGAACAGCTCCGACATCGCTTCCCGGCCGCTCAGGTTGGCGAGCAGAAGGACATCCGTGCCCAGCGCCGTCGTGATCTGAAGCGGCCGGTTCGCTTGTGTGTAGGCCGGAGTCATCAGGCGCTGACGGCTTCGGCCGCGGGCGCAGCGGCTTCGCTCGAGTAAGAGAACTTCCCATCCGCGCCGATGGTGACATGAAGAGTTTGCGGACGGGCGCCTTCCGCCATCGCCTCAAGAAGCTGCTTTGAAACGTCAGGCAGCAGCGTGTTGGTCAGGATGTTATCGACATTGCGGGCGCCGCTCTCCACCTCCGTGCAGCGTCGGGCGACTTCATCCACAAGCTCCGCATCCCAGGTCATTCGGATTCGATGGCTTTCCGCGAGCCTGCGCTGGATTTTACCCAGTTTGAGCCGAACAATCTGCTTCAGCGCTTCGTCGCGAACAGGGAAGTAAGGGATGACGACCGTGCGGCCAAGGAACGCCGGCTTGAAGATCTTGTTCAGCTCCGGTTTGAGCGCCTGTACCAGCGCTTCCGGCCCGGGCATGGTATCCGGATCCGCGCAGTACTTCATCAGCGTGTCGGTGCCGGCGTTCGAAGTCAGGATGATAATGGCGTTCTTGAAATCGATCTCGCGGCCCTCGCCATCTTCCATCTGACCCTTGTCGAAGACCTGGAAAAATAATTCGAGAACGTCCGGATGGGCCTTCTCGACTTCGTCCAGCAGGACAACGGAATACGGCCGCCGGCGCACGGCTTCCGTCAGCACGCCGCCTTCCCCGTACCCGACGTATCCCGGAGGCGAGCCTTTCAGGGTGGAAACGGTATGCGCCTCCTGAAATTCGGACATATTGATCGTGATCACGTTGCGCTCGCCGCCGTATAGAAGGTCCGAAAGAGCCAGAGCGGTTTCGGTCTTGCCGACGCCGCTCGGACCCACGAGAAGGAATACGCCGATAGGCTTCTGCGGATCGTCCATTCCGGCGCGTGATGTCCGAATGCGCTGGCTGATGCCGACGAGAGCGTGGTCCTGACCGATGACGCGGCGCCCGAGATGTTCCTCGAGCTTCAGCACGATCGAAACTTCGTCCTTCAGCATCTTCCCGACGGGAACGCCGGTCCAGGCGGAGATGACTTCCCCGACGATCTGGGCATCGACGCAGGCGCGAATGAGAGGCGTTTCGCCCTGCAGAACTTCCAGTTCTGTATTCAGCTTTCCGAGTTCCTGCCGGAGCGCATCCGCGTCGATTGCCGGCGCCGCGGCCGAGCTGCCGCCGTTCGCCGGAGCGGCTACAGCATTGCCGGCGCTCCCCGGAGCGGTTGCGGCGCTTTGACCAGAAGCCGCGGGCGTTGCAGCCGAAGCAGAATGGGCGCCCTCGAGTTGTGTGCGGATCTCGCGAATGCGGGAGATGAGAGACGACTCTTTTTCCCAGCGCGCATTCAATTCCGCCAGCCGTTTCTCGGTCGCCGCTTTCTTTTCAGCGATTGCGGCAAGCCGTTCCGAATGATCCGCGCCGACGGCCTGTTCGCGTTCGAGCACGCGCGTCTGCACGGCGAAATCATCGAGCGCGCGCTGGGCGTCTTCAATCGCCGGTGGAATGGAGTTTTGCCCCAGAGCCAGGCGGGCGCATGCCGTATCCATCACGCTGACTGCTTTATCCGGCAACTGGCGGTCCGGAAGATAACGATGCGAGAGCTTCACGGCCGCCGCAAGGCCTTCATCCAGAATGCGAACTTTATGATGTTTCTCGAGGGCCGGCACAACGCCGCGCAACATCAGTTCGCACTGGACTTCAGATGGTTCATCGACCTTCACGGTCTGGAACCGGCGGGTGAGGGCGGGGTCCTTTTCGAAATACTTCTTGTATTCAGACCATGTGGTTGCCGCAACGGTACGAAGTTCGCCGCGCGCGAGCGCCGGCTTCAGAAGATTCGCGGCGTCGTTCTGGCCCGCCTGTCCGCCGGCCCCGATCATGGTGTGCGCTTCATCGATGAAAAGAATGATCGGCGAAGGCGAGGATTTGACCTCATTGATGAGCCCCTTGAGGCGGCTTTCGAATTCGCCCTTCACGCCGGCGCCGGCCTGGAGGAGCGCCAGATCGAGCGATTTGACGGCTACATTTCGCAGCGGCGGAGGCACGTCTCCGCGCGATACGCGCAGAGCGAATCCCTCGACGACCGCGGTTTTGCCGACGCCCGCCTCTCCCACCAGGATCGGATTATTCTGCCGCCGCCGGGTCAGGATATCGACGATCTGGCGGATCTCCGCATCGCGCGCCAGAACCTCATCGATCTTTCCTGCTTTCGCGTTGGCTGTGAGGTCGACGGTGTACTGATCGAGGAACGGCGTGTGGCTCCCGGGCTTCGCGCGCGGACCTTCGTCCGACCCCGCGGCCTGGGGCTGCTCCGCCCCCGTTTCAGCTTCCTCTTCGGATTTCTCCACGATCGCGGCGAAATCCTTGCGGAGAGCGGCGGGTTCGATCTTCTGAAATTCGCGGCTCACATCGCGCATCAACCGCACCAGCTCTTCGTTTGAAGTGAGCGCGACGATCGCGTAGCCCGAGCGCAAAAGGGAGGAGCCGAACTCGAGCGAACCGTATGTCCACCCCTCGGTGAACATTTTGAAAACTGTAGTGCCGATCACCGGATTGCGCGCGTTGCCGGATTTCAGCTTGTCCAGGCTGCGCCCGAGTTCGGCCGCAAGCCGGGATTTATCCACGCCGAAGTGGCGTGTGATGAGCGCGAAATCGGAACCCGTGGCATCCAGCAGCTTCGTCAGGAAGTGCTCGACTTCAACGTCATAGTGAGTTCGGGAAAGGCAGAGGCCAGCGGCCGCCTCGAGCGTATTCCGCGTGGTCCGATTGAGCTTTCCGATGAGTGAGCGTAGATTGACTTCCATTTATTTCTCCGGGAAAAGTAGAACTGTGTCGCCGGGATTCCGATCGAATTCCGGCTTCGATTTCATCCAGGTAAGCCATCCGAGACGCGGTTCGGAATCCTCTCCGCCCAGAACGCAGGCGGGAACCTCGTCGCGGTCGAGAACGAGTTGGATTTCGAATTCCACATCGTAACCGCAATAGAAACGCACCAGAGCGCCAACCGGCTGCCATGCGGAGCCGTCAGGCAGAAAATCGCAGTATCGGGCGGCGCTCAAGGGTCCGACGCGAATCCGCGCGCGCGACTGCCTGTCCCATATCTCGTCGCCCGCAACCGCACCGAAACCGAGCCGGGTGGAATCCGGATCACCCGCGTCGAAACAGCATTGATCCGGTTCTTCCAAACCCCGCCACACGCCGACAAACTGCTCGATTTCGACCGGCACATTGAAGTAATCGCTGAGAATCAGTTCCAGCCCCGTAGCGGAGTGGGGCGCAGCGGCGTAAAGGCCGGCATAGTAAAGGAGGCTCTGATCGCGAACCCGCTGGCGGTTGTGCAACGCGGGTTCGCCGAGACCAACGAGATCGCGCAAAACCACCGTGACGGGGTCCGCGCCTTCGCGCTCGTATCCGACGGTGAACCGGCTTTTCTCCCATGCGCGATAAAAGAGCGATATCGCGCGGTGATTGAAGATGTCGAAGAAGTCGCGAATCGTGGGATCGTGCGCGCGAAGGCGATCGACTACAAGCTCCGTGTAGTACTCGGGGAGAATACCCAGCGGCCCCGTAAGACCCATGAAGTTCACCGTCATGGCGGGCGGGGACGCTTCTTCGCCGGGCGTGAGCTGCTGAATGGCGCTGGCCGGGAACGCGAGCGAAGCGTTGACATTGAACCGCACCGCTTCCTCACGTGGGCGCGCGACATCTCCCACCGGCGCGCGATGCGTCTCCAGCAATTGAAGCAGCCGCACTGCCTGAAAGAAATCGAAGCTTTGCGGCTCGCGATACAGCTCGGCGCGAACTTCGCGCAGCGTGTCCGGGCCGGGCTTCGGATGAGATTTGTCCTGCCGAATCAAATCAGAATTTTCCTGCCGGATCGGGGAGGCCACCGCTTCATCACTCCTTTCCGCTGGCGCGTTCGGGCCACGAGCTGGCTAAAGCTGTTTACGGAAGTGTACAGCCCAAGAAATACCTCGAGCATGGCGCAGAATGTGTAAACGCCGGCTCCCACGAACTGCTCCTCGTCCAATTCGATTTCCACCTGCGTGCCGCGGACGAAACTGACGCCGTGCTCGGATACCAGCCGGGTAAAATGCGGGCGGCTGTCGATGGAAAGAATGCCATCGATCTGGCGTTCGGCCGATACGGACTCGCCGAAATTGTGCAGCCGCAGGATCTCACGAAACGCCTCGACCCCTTCGCCCACGAGCGACAGATAATTGAGCGACATCTGCGACGCAAGCCGCCACAACATCGATGCGCGCGCCGGAGGCTGCAGCGCTTCGGTGGGCTTCACGAGAGAGATGATGCGGTTGATGGGCCCGCCGCCCTCCAGCTGAAAATCTCCATCAGTGCTCCCAAATGGGAGGCGCGACGGCAGATCCCGATTACTGCACGTAAGGCGGACGGTAACGCTGTCGCGGGCCGGGCTCACCTTTTGGCCTGTGAGATCGACAAAGCTGATGTAAACGTCCGAGCCTTTGTCTGTGCGCCACGCCGAGGGCCGCCGCGAAATATGGTAGAAGGCTTGCTGTCCACTGCCGCGGGAGTGCCGGTATGAGTAAAACGGCTCGTACTCGATGACTTCGTTGGATGCGGCCATCACGCCAGTGACTCTGTCCACCGAAAAGATGTCGAGAGACTGCTCGCGGCGCGCGTCCGGAACGATGCGGTATTCGTAGCGCTTGTGCTCGATCAGGACGGGCTCGGCGATCTGCTCGAACAGATTGACGATGGGTGCGCACCCAAGCGCGAACGTGTTCTCCGAAAGCTCCATCTCGAGCGTCTGTCGTCTGTCGGATCGCTCGAAATCCGAGATCAGGAAGATCAGCTCGATCTTTTCGCCGAAATCGGCCGCGGCGAGTTGCCGAAATCCCCTGACGTCCACAAACAGAAACTTCCCGGGAAACGAGAAATACTCCTGAAGCAGGCGATAGCCCCAGAAGGAGCGGCGCGGAAATGGAATCAGCGACTCGTCTTCCGAAAGCCCGGCCTGCCGCACATTTTCGGGCGAAAGATGCACGACTTTTTTTCCCGGCGACGAGAGATCGCGCGCGATGATCTGGATGCAATTGTTCGAGAGCAGCTCGATGAGAGGATGCGCAACGGCTCCGGTGAGGAAAAATCGCAGGGTGTCCAGATCGAGCTTGTTGAACGCGACGTCCTGGAAACAGTGGAGCTCGACCCGGACAGCGCCCACGGAATTCATGGCCGGAACGGGAGGGCGCAGGCGATCCGCCGTTTTCCACTCGGCCGCATGCACCCGCACCGGCCAGAGAGTGGTATCGAAGCAGGTGCGGAACTTGCAGGGCGCTCCGTTTACCGGCGCTGTATATAAGAACGAGCCGCGCGGAATGTTAAGCCCCGTCGTGAGTTTTCCCTGCTCCGGGTCCAGATGAAACTGCACGATCGACATCGACGGCGCCGGCCGAATGTAGTGCGGGTACAGGATCGAAAAGAGAGCTTCGACAATCTCCGGCGATTCGTCGTCGATCTTCAGATGGACACGGGCGGCGAGAAGAGCGAACGATTCCAGCAGACGTTCCACATGCGGGTCGTCGCATTTGTCTGCTTCGAGTTGCAGCCGCCCTGCGACTTTGGGATAGCGCCGGGCGAATTCCGCGCCCGTCTGCCGCAGGAAACCCAGTTCCCGCTCGTAATAGGAGAGGAGTTCGTCGCGGACCGGCATTACTCCTTCACCTTGTACACGCCGCGCGCGACTTCGAAAACGGTGTCGAATGAGATTCGTTCGGGCGCGGGGTCGATCATGAGCAGCGCTTCGACATGAAAATCGATCGCCATGCGCTTGCGGCTGATCTTTTCATCGCACGTCACCCGCACATTGCGCAGCCGCGGCTCGAATTGGGCGATGGAACCTTCGAGGGAACGGAGCAGGCGATCGCCATCCTGCGAACTCTCGAGCGACATGCTGGAGATATCAGGCAGGCCGTAAGCGTATACGGATTTGCGCAGCTCGTGGCACGAGTCCGGAACCTGCGCCGTTCGCACCGTATTGAGCAGCCATTCGATATCGCGGCGTACGGAAGCCCGAAGGCGGCGCAGAGATTCGGCGCGCGTCAGGGGCGCTTCGACGCGGCTCGCCGGATTGTGGTCGATGAGCCGGTCGATCAGGCTCTGCTGTACCGTACGTTCGTAATCGGGATGCGCCATCAGGCGGTCCAGTTCAGCGCGCGGACGGGATCGAGCAGGCAGAGGCGCGCATAGAGACGCTGTCGTTCGGAGGAATCGGAGCCGTTCGAAGCGCTATTCGAATCGAGACAGCGGATCAGAAGTTCGATCGGATACGCGAGCGCGTCGCTCCGCTCCCAGTCTTCGAGACGACGCTGTTCGATTTCCGCTGTCAATTGTTCGAGAATCGGCAGAGCGATTCGATCGCTTCCCGCCAGCATCAGCAGATGAGCCAGTTGAGCGCGGCGCCGGAAGCGCGCGCGACCGGAGCGCTCCATTGCAAGCTGCTTTGAAATCATGTCCAGAGCTTCGCTGCGGCGCCCGTTGCGGGCCGCTTCCATCGCTTCGTCGAAAATATCCGGTGATGCCGTGGCGGGTTCGTCCGGTTCGATCTCGACCGGCCTGGCGTCTTCGTTGAGAGCCGGAGCCACGGGTTCGGGAGCGCGCACGGGCTCCGGTTCCGACACGGCCGGAGTGAGCGCGCGCGCCGGAGCGGCGGCGATAACAGCGCCCGCCATGACTTCCTCGGCGATCCATTGGCGCGTCTCCGGGTTGGCCACGGGCGTATCGTCGGTGAGGGTCTGGTCCAGCAGCCCGGGAAGATCCTGAAGCAGAGCGCGCAATTCGCTCTTGATTGCGCTCGCCACACCGAGGAACCAGGGTCCCTTTTCTTCGAGCGCCCGGACGGTGTAGCGTTGAAGATCGAACCAGGCGCGCCCGCAGGGAAGCGCCATGGCGCGTTCGGTTGCCTCGAGCACCTCGTCCCACTGAGATTCAAGAAACAGACGCTTGATCTCAGCGCGTGTTTCCGAAGGCGGCGCCTCGAGCATGAGCGGCTCGATATTCGGCGCTTTTGACCGCAACTCGCCCCAGCGAAAAGAGCGGATCACGAGAAAGGCGACCGCATCGAGATTCGTCTTCTCGCGAAGATATTTGCAGACCACCGCGATCCTGCGGACGGCGTCCGCCACATCCACGGGCTCGGCCTGAAACGATGCGACCGGCGCGGGCGCAGCCGCTGGCGGCGGCGGAGGGGGCGCGTATGCCGGAGCGGACGCAACGGCCGCGGCTGCCGCAGCCGCACTGGCCGCGGCGCTGGCGGCGACTTGCGCAACCTGCGAAGTCTCAGTGACCGGCGCCGTGACAGTCGCCGTTACCATAGGCGCAGGGCCGCCTTTCTTGTTCAGAAAGGTGCGCGTCTGCTGCGCGATTTCTTCAATCGCCGCGCGAGTCTTGACGAAGCTCGGCGCGACATCGCCGAATTTTTCATCACAGAGCGAATTCAGTTCCTCGAGTGCTTCAAGCCCATCCGCCAAAGCTTTCTGCACGTTTTCGTAGAAAGCTCGCGGCGTCGAATCGACAGCCGAGTCGTAGTCCTCTGCAGTGGGCTTGTTGTCTGCAATCGCCTGCTGCCTCGATTGCCGTTTCTCGGGTGTGGTCGCGTCCTTCTCATAACCGATGGAGCGCGATTCCTTGTATTGAACCAGGTTGAGCCCATTCGATGTGATCGGCAGCATGCGCAGCGGCTGATCGAGTTTCGTGCCGAGCCACTCGAGAGGGCCAGACCGGATCTCGAGGTCGTCGTCCTCGATCTCGGGGTAGAGCGTGTCCCAGAACCGGTCCAGAAGACCACGCAGAAACTGGAACCCGGGCCCGAGCACCGCGAAGCCCTCGCGCCGGACATGGGCATCCACCAGCCAGACGGCAAGCTGAAGATCTTTGCCGCGCTTCGCGATCACCTCGCTCGCAAGCTTGATGACTTGTGCGTAGTCGGCGGTCTTTACCGCTGTCTTCCAGGCGCCCTGCGGCGCATCGATTTCCTCGCGCCGCGCTTCCTTGATTTTGTCGGTAACGGGATCGTAACGGAGATTGACGCCGCTCGGGTTATCGCCCGGCACGGGCGTCAGAAGGTCGTCTCGCAAGGGCATGTTTGCTGAGGTCTAGGGGCTCGCGGTGGCGGCCTCGGAATCTTCGCGCGAGCGTTCCGCGAACACAATCTCGCGGATTTCAAGAAAAGGAACAGCCTCTTCGTCGTCGATCAGCAGCAGCTTCTGGCCGAAGGGCACGAGGTTGTCGCCTTCGCCCGACCACTCCGTGACGCGGCCCAGTTTCACCTCGTCACTCTCATGCTTCCATGAGAACGGGGAGATCACTGGAAGCAGCACCTCTCCGAATTCCTGTCCTTTGAACGAAGGCCCGGTGAGAACGCGCGCCGTTGCCCAAAGAGTATCGCGCAGCATCTTTGGTGGTTCCATTGTGATGCTGCCTATGTGCTCGAACGGAAGCCAGACATATTCGCCGGCGATGAAAACCTCGAGCCGGGCGCCGATCCGCGGATCCAGATCTTCGATCGCACGGAATGGTTTCCCGTTCAGCGTACCCGCGGCAGCCGGTTTTGCGGCTCCCGCCTCCGTGAACTGGCCGGACTCGAAAAACGCCTGACGTTTTTTCTCGGCCACGATGGCCGAACGATAAAGCAGCGCTCCCAACTCCGCATCGGCGCCCGCCTGCGAAAGCAGGTTCAGTTGCTTCTCCGCCCGATCGTACTGGCCGGCGAAACACAGCAGCTCGAACAGAAAAGTCCGCAGGCGAACATCTGCCGGATGCTGGCGGACCTCCGCGTTCAGCGACTGAATGGCTTCAGCAAGCTTGCCCGAGCGAACGAGTTCCTGAGGGGACATTGGGAGCGCGCTTCAGATTACCGTAATTACGCTGAAACGTTCGTAACCTGGTTCCACTTCGCCGTTACGAGCGTTCCCTGCGTGCCGTCCGCCTTTTGCGGCGTGTAGTTGATTGTGAGTTCGCCGTAAGCCATGCTCACGCTCTCCGAGGGGGTATCGTCTCCACCCGAGGAGCCACTCCACTGAATACTCTCGATCATGCATTCGGTGAACACATACGAGAGATACACGACCGGCTTGCTGCCGCCCGCCTTGCGAAGATCAACCTGAACTGTCGGGTAGTGGCTGCCCTCAGCGCAAGCCTGGAACATCGTTGGCGAGGAGCTGTCGGTCTTCTTCATAAAGTTGAACGATGACAGGCTCACCTTGCCCGCGCCAATGCCGCCGGTAGCGGAACCGATGGTAACCGGGTTGCTGGCTCCGAGCGAGAAGCTGTAAATTTCGAACGCGTTTTTCGCGCCGTAGGTTTTGTCCTGGGTTTCGCCCTTGATCTCAGGCGTACCGCCGGTGAAGTACATGAACGTATCGAATGCCATGGGGTGCAGAAAATCCTTTCGTCGATTAAGTGTCAGTGGTCTCTCGCCCGTTTCAGCCGCGCGGCGAACCCAGTGCAATCCTGGCCGACCACAACGGCCGCGGAGCGCAGTAGCAGCGGAACCGGAACCCGAAAAGCCTGCTCTGAGCCATGCTTCGCGCGCTCCGGTTTCTTCTCTAGCCCGCCGGTTGAGGAAGATCCGCAACCAGCCGCATGGAAACCGTCAGTTCGTCGAGCTGGAAGTGCGGTTTCAGAAACGCCACGGCGCGATATGCGCCGGGTTTTCCCGGAATCTCCACTACGTCGACGCGCGCTTCCGATAAAGGATGCTTCGCTTTGATCGAAGGCGCCGCAGTTGCGCTATCCACGACATAACCGGCGATCCAGCGATTGAGGAACTGCTCGCATTCCCCTCGCGTCATGAAGCTGCCGATCTTGTCGCGCATCATCGCTTTCAGATAATGCGCGAAGCGCGACACCGCCAGAATATAGCTGAGATTCGTCGAAAGGCGAGCATTCGCATTGGCCGAATCGGTATCGTACTGTTTCGCCTTTTGCGCTGTCTGCACGCTGAAGAACGCCGCGTAATCCGTGTTCTTGCAATGGACCAGCGGTACGAATCCCAGGTCCGCAAGTTCCTTCTCGCGCCGGTCTGTAATCGCCACTTCGGTGGGGCACTTCATGGCCACATCGCCGTCGTCCGTACGGAAGTTATGGACCGTGAGGCCCTCGACCTTTCCGCCGCCTTCGACGCCGCGAATCGTCGCGCACCAGTTATATTTGGCGAACGATTCGGTAATGCGGGAGGCCAGCGCCCAGGCCGCGTTACCCCACAGGTATCTGGAATGGTCGGACCCGTCCACGCCTTCTTCGTAATCAAACTCATCCACCGGGCGCGTCGCCTTGCCGTAAGGATCCCTCATCAGGATGTGCGGCAATGCCAGAGCAACGTAGCGGGAATCGTCTGAACTCCGGAAGCCCTTCCATTTCGCGTATTCGGTCGTATCGAAAACTTTCGCAAGATCGCGCGGGGCGCCGAGATCGGTATAGCTATCGAGATTGAACATGTCGGATCCCGCGCCGGCAACGAACGGCGCATGCGCCGCCGCCGCCACCTGCGACACCTTCTCCAGCAGTTCAATGTCTTCCGGCCCCTTGCCGAACTCGTAGTCTCCTATGAGGGCGCCGAACGGATGGCCGCCATAAATGCCAAACTCTTCTTCGTACACCTTTTTGAACATCGCGCTCTGATCGAATTCGGAAGCGCGCTGCAGGTCACGAAGCAGGTCTTTCTTCGATGCGTTGAAGATCTTGATCTTCAACATCTCGCCGGTTTCCGTTTTCGAAACCAGGTATTTCAACCCCCGCCAGGAAGATTCAAGCTTCTGGAACGCCGGGTTGTGCATGACCTCGTTGAGCTGCAGCGAGATCAGGTGATCGATCTGCGCGATGCGCGCATTGATCATCGCCTCGGAGTCCCGCGAAAGCGTCATTTCGCCTTCGAGAAACTGCGCGACGAACTGCTTCACCAGGTCCTTGCCGCGGCTGCGCGCTTCAGCATCTCTTCTTCCGACGCCGCCATCATCGACAATTTGATCGAGAAGACCCTTTTCCGTCTCGACGGCCTGCGCCGAAGACGGAGCCTTCATCGGTTCGCTACTCATTTCCTTCTCCCTTCGCGCCAATCTCCTGCTTCAGCTTGTCGAGCTTGTCGGTATTGCGGAGCGTTTCCTGCAGAATTTCGTCGAGTTTATCGTTGCCCTGCAGCGTTCCGCGAAGGTCCGCAAGTTTCGTCCGGAGATCGAGCAGTTCCTTGAGCGGCTTGATCTGCTTCGCCACGTTCGTCGGCTCGAAGTCCTCCAGGCTGCGGAACCGCAGATCCACGCCGAGTTGCCCCGCGTTCGGATCTTCGCTGAGTTTGTTCTCCACCTTGAACTGAAGATGGGGCTTCATCGCGGCGAGCACACTGTCGAAGTTATCCGGGCCAATCTCAACGAATTTACGGTCCTTGAGGCGCGGCAATGGCTCCTCCGGCATGCCCGTGAAATCGCCGAAAACGCCCATGACGAAGGGAAGCTCCTTCTTTTCAATGGCGCCTCCGGTTTCCACATCGTAGGTGATATGAACGCGCGGAGACCGCACGCGATCCAACTTATGCTGAAGACTTTCTGGCATTGTAATTGCTCCAATTAAAGGCGGGAATATTTCCTTCCGAGCCCTGAAGAATCCGTTTGCGACTCAGGCAACCCCAAAACAATATCACTTGTCAATCCCGAAATTCCAGCAATTTTGCCGGAACGTTGCCTGCGGCGCGCAATCGGTCCGTTATCGGGGTAAGCGACAGAAACCTCACCCGCGTTTCATGTCATCCTTATGACGCGCAGCTGAACAACTATCTCGTAACCGCGAATGGTCAAAGTTACCACAAACCGGAGGCGTCGGCGGTTCGAAATTGAATCTAAATCAATAACCCCGAAAAATGTATTGGAGCGGTGCGCGGACACGGTAAGAAGTTACTCGCGTCAGGCTGAACTTTGAGGAGAATTAAACCAGCGCCATATCCGCGGACCGCGGATTCCGCGAAAGTACAAAAGCCATACCCGTGAACGCGTACAAGCCGCCCGCGAAAGCTACCGGACCGTGAGCCACGCGAGTGATCAGGTGCATCCGCAACTCGCGCAGGCCGAAATCGTAATTTCGGCCGGTCGCCGAGTTCATCACTGAGAAATGCCTGCCCTCGATGCGCCTTGCGAGCAGAAGGTGCAGCGACGGCTCGCTTCTCAGACGAGACGCTTCCACCAGCAGCACGCGGTTGTCGCCCGCCAGGTCCCTGTCGATATCCAACTGCTCCGCCGTCAGCGCATCCAGTTCTTCCGGAAGCCGGAACTCAAAATTCGGAGACTCCGCGCGCAGCACATCGCGCAGGTCTTCCGAGCGTTTCGGGTCGCGCCGCGCAGCGAAACGGATGCCGGCATCGGAAGCATAACGAAGACCTTTTTTCAGAGGCTTGCCGGAAGCTTCCCGCCACGGTCCGATCTGGATCAGCCCGTGAAAGGTCAGTTCCTGCCGCGGAACTGAGGTGTCGATCCTGGCGTCGCTCAGCTCCGCGATTGCGGTCAGCAGAGTTGCGGCGATGTTGGTTTGCTGGTGGAATTGACGGTATGCAAGCAGTTGCATGTCCGCTTTTATTGTAGCTTCAACCGCCGATGAGAACCGTGAAACAGCCGAGGACGATCGAGCCGCCATGGGCGGTCATATCACCGATTCGCGCCGCCGGCAGCTTGTTGACCAGCACAGTTGTGGAACCTTTGACGATCACATCCGGCGGTCCGACGCAGAGAGCCTGATCCGTAACTCGCGCCTGTGGCAGTTTCCCGGTGATCACCGTCACCGCGCAGGGCGGAAGAATCGGTCCGCCCACATGCGGGATGGGCGGAACTCCGGGAGTTACCATCGGGCACACGTGCATGTCGGAAACTCTGGCCGCTGGCATCCCCATCGACCAGATTGTACCTCCTGGCGGCCGCCATTCCGGTTAGAATAAACGGCAGTCATGCCGGTTTTGGAACTGGGTAAGTCGATTGAGTGCATCCGCCTGAACAAGCGCAACCGCCTGCCCATGGGCGATCCGCCGCGCACCATACCGTTCGGCGCGCTTGTCGAAGAGATCCGCGAAACCGGAGATCGCGCCAGCTTCATATATCTCGGAGAGCTTTATGAGTGCCCCGCGGACGTGCTCAGGTCCGCGCTGCTCGTTTCCGGATCCGCCCAGCCCAATGGCGGCGCGGCCCGCACCGAAACACGGGCGCCCGGAGCCGCCCCGAAGCAGTCAGCTTCACTCGAATGGGAATCGCTTCCTTCCAGCCAGGGATCGTTCTCGCGAGCAAAAGTACCCGGCGGCTGGCTCCTCGCGAGCGACGCGAACGCTCTGGTTTTCATTCCGGATCAGGAACACGCCTGGTAGGCGGCATCCTAACGCGGCAGCGTTACGCGGCATCGTTTACGCGCCTCG